>Ga0307507_10003665_pt1 | contig 29086 bp, 7 predicted proteins | sample 7_EM_MG_FD_207223 | JGI IMG/M metagenome (GOLD analysis project Ga0307507, IMG submission 207223) | Populus trichocarpa ectomycorrhiza microbial communities from riparian zone in the Pacific Northwest, United States - 7_EM | ecosystem: Host-associated > Plants > Roots > Unclassified | place... | reverse complement strand
TTTTGGCGGGTGCAGCCTCTTAAAGTGTAAGCGTAAGGACCCTAAGGATCCCTCGCCCCCACCTCCTAGGCTAAGGTCTTTAGCGGCGTATAAGCCGTCTAGTGGTCCACTACTAGGTCCTAATAGTAGTAGCATTACGGTATAAAGGGGAAGGGGGGGTTGGCGTTGCTTTCTGGCACTCCAGTGCGCTAAAGTGGCGGCTTTTATAGCATGTTCTTTGTGGGTAAGCTTTAATCCGGCTATATTGATCTAAGGGGTAAAACCTAGACGATAACACTATCTAGTACGGGCCTAACTATAAGGCATCCTTCGCAGGCAAGCTTTAATCCAGCTGTGTTAATCCAAGGGGTAACCCTAGATAACAGCACTATCTAGTACGGGCCCAACTGCAAGGCGCTATAGAAGCCCGGAGTTGCCCAGTAGGTAGTATAGGTAGATAGTGGTTAAATACAGTTACTGGGTTCTATCGTTATCTTATATAAAATTTTATATAAAAGTTTATGTGAAAGTTTGTGCACAAGTTTATATAGATTAGTTAGCCTAATTAAGGAGAAACACAGGCATTTAATTGGCCTAGGAGTTTATAGGAGTTTATAGGAGTTTAAGAATTAGGTAAATTTAACCTAAGGGAGTTGCTACTAGTATGCTAGTTTAGAGCATTAATAAACATAGGTATTTAACCGGTCTAGGAGTTTACAGAAGTCTAGAGATTAGTCAGCTACTGCAATTCCTATAAAATTAATTGCGTTAATTGTTATAAGGTTAATTATTGGATTAATAACCCTATCCAACCTCTCCCCAACCTAGTCAGCATAGTCTTCTATATTAGCAAATCTATTAAGATTATCTAGGGTATTAGAAGGGTATAACCCCCTAAGTATATCTAATTATTAGACGTGTTGCTAGTTAAACTAATTAACCTTATCCGCTAGCACCTCAATGCCTTCTTATAAGATGTTATAAGAATTAAAAAACTTCCTACTAGCCAATTACTCAGTACTCCGCGGTTCAGCTAGATCTAAAGTAAAGAGGGTATAAGCAAGTAAAAACATATCCAGTAGTACAGCGGCAGTAGTATAAGTCCCAGGCATATACTTGCCAAATATAGCCTCTACTCTTTTACGCAAGGCCCTAATCCAAGTATTAGATAGACATACCCAGTTAAATATAATATCTATATTATAGGTTGAGTTCTTATAACACTTTATCTCAATCTTATAGCTACTATTAAGATGCTTAAGCCCAAGGTCAATTGCTTTATATATAGTAGCCCTACCAAGCCAGTTAATAAGCCTAGAGGATAGTATTGTATGCTGTAATTTAGGAGTGTTTACTAAGGAGATATTCCATTAATAGAATAACATCTTGTGGCTATAATTGAGCTAGGACGCGCCAAAAAAGTAGATAATAAGAGGGTTAATAAAGTGCCTTAGCATGCCTATATTAGCATGTTTAACAGCATGCTGAATAGTTAGAAATAGCTCAACCTCCTAAAGTATATAATATATTGTCCGGAATTTAATATCATTGTGCGGTTGCTTATTAGAGCTATTGCCATTCCACACATCTAATATAAAGGCGGCTAGACAGACGTCTTTAATAAGTTCCAAAAATTGATCTAGTATAAGAGAACCAATAGTATCAGTAACGTGGTCTATTTGCTCAAAGAAGTCTCTGCTAGAGGTAATAAGGTAGCCCTTACGTCACATTACTGCATAGAATAATGCAACTACACGCGCCATAAAGCCCTATGCAACAATTGGTTCTATTAGGTAATATTTAGCGTTCTCCTAACTACACTAACTGCGACCCTATATAGTAGTATCAGCTCATAAGCAATAATAAGCCTCCTCTTTAGAAATAATAGGTGCCCAATACGTACAGATAATAGTATTTAGTAGATTTATCTGTATATGGAACTATATAGGTATACCAAGAAGCCAATCCCGTTTATTATATAGTTGGCATGCCTAGGTTTGCTCATTTTTGACAGCCCTAATATAGTATGTAGTAAGTTAGTCTCCATGGACAAGCTAGAGTCAATTACGGAAGTTATTACAGATAGCTTTAGCTTTGGTAGGGTCCTCTAGTATATATAGACTAAGCTAGTCTAGAAATATACTTTTATAGACGCTATATATACCTTCAATAGTACCCTTATCCTTAAATATAGCGCCAAATTGCCAGAACGTAGTCTTATTCACAGGAAGACAATGTATATACAGCATTTTAGGATAGCAATCACTATCTCTAAATACAGTATTAACGCCATCTATATAAATTCTCTTAAGTGCATCTGATATAAGGCTTTATATAATATTCACCCTAATCCTATTATCTTCACCAGATATACTAGGGGCATTTAGTATATCTTTAAGCCTAAGCAGTATCATTGGATTGTGCATGCCTTGACATAAACCCAAAGGTGGTAGCTTAGGGCAAAGAACAATAGCCGCCGTCGTTATTGCCTATATAGTAGCTGTATAGCCCACAACCTCGTTACGTTTTTTGTCCTTAAAATTGACATTATCATAGACAATTACTGCCTGCTTATTGAACGCTTAACGCTAAAGCTGTCTCTAAGGAAGTTAGCTAATTGGCCTAGGAGTTTATAGAAGTTAGGTACTATACCTCTGCCTCCTTAGCGACCCTAACTATTAACTAACTAGCCTAATAATAACTATAATATATTCCAAGCCCTAATAGAGTCTTAATTACTCGCCGCTTTATACCAAAGCCTATTAAATAGACATCTAGTATTACAGAGAGGAAGCTAGATCGCTTTTTGGCCCGAGAATGACATACTATGCTAGTAATAGCAAACAATCGCCTAGATAACGCATTAGACTAAGGCGTAGTGTTATAACTAGCTTAGTAGGCGCGCTAATTACTTATAAGTTTTAAAAGAATAGTATGCCATATTAGGGCAACCTCCTAAATAGTTTTAAAGGCTAGCTCAAAGTCTAGTGTTTCTAGGTCTATAGTATAATCAAATTAACTAAAGTAGGGCTGACAGATAAGATTATCAAGCTCTATAGCAAAAGAATCTGCTAAAAAAGGACGCTAACAGATATCCCTTATACGCGGATCATCCATAGCACACATTAGTACACGCCGTCGCTGTCATAGTTAGGCATATTGGAGGTGCTAAATTGTAACCGCTCTACCCTTTTCTGCCCCAGCCTAAGCAAGTATAAAGGTTTGAAAACTCCATCCAACGCGGCGTAGTGTATTAGCCACCTATTGTAGCTTAAATTGCGTAGACTGCCGTTCCCTAGAGCTCATATTATATCAACCACAAGTAGGAGAAGGTTTGTTAGAGGAAGGCTAAAGAGCCTTAATAGCATTGCTATCAAGCTCATTGTCAAGGTAGTCTATATTGCTGTCAGAATATTTATCCGGGTGTCCGTTAGGGTGTCCATTAGGAGGTAAAGAAAGGCTAAGAGGGGCGCTAGATAAAGGATTTTGCGAATCATCAGATAGGGGCATATATATTAGGCCGGCAACGTCCATTGTTTCTTAATTCAATAGAGTAAGTAAATAGCTTTCAATTAATTCCAATTGCAAGTGTTTTAGAGTTGATTTGGGGTACAAGATACAGCGTTATAATAGAAGAGTTGTCGCCTAACAAGAAACATTGAGTTCTCATACAAAGAGGGCCTATAAGCTCTTAGACCCTCGGGGAGAAATTCCTCTCGGTGCAATCTAATTGGTCCAGAAGTTTGCAGGACTTGGCAGGAGTTAGTGCGCTTGTCTGACTGGCTCAGGAGTTTGCAGGCGTAGCGCTACGGAGTAGCGCTGCGCCGTGGCGCAATTTCTCCCTGGGGGTCTGATTTATGAGATAACATATGTCCCGCATCTGCGGGCACTTGGAGCACACGCCGCCTGATTTGAGCGCCCAAACAAGAGAGAGTTTCGGGCCACGTCATCGCGCTAAGTATTCGAGGCTGCAGCCAATCATCAAAAGTTGCTTCACATCATCTCGTGAGACGTCACTAGGCATCCTCAACAAAGTTGGCCTTGGCTTCTGGACGTCGGACGACGGCCTGATTTCATGCCTTCCTTGGGCTAATTTTAGTACCGGATTGACGATGTGCAGCCAATGCTATCAGTGGATACTGTACAACTATGAGTGTAAACTTCATACGACCGTGCTACATTCCGAATTCGCTTATAGGCATTGCGTCAATGACAATTGGTCGCCTTGCGCATACTCACGCTCCCTACTCTGTAGATCATCGACTGAATGGCCCTACAGCCACGTTTGGCCGGGGGAAGGGGCTTAAACTAGTAATCCCTCAACTTTTTCCGAGAGCCTCGAATTGGCTCCCTCTCAACCACCGAAGAAATTGACGCTTACGGTTGGGATAGACATTCAAGCAAACCAGCACTATCAGACACCTTAGCGCGAATTATCAACACCATGCAGGAGACAATGAACGCAGAGGACGATGGGTATGTTGAAAATTTACTCAACAAAATGAAAGAGCTGGACGATAAGCTCGAAGTGCAGTTTGAGCAGAGCGGCTCGATGGACGATCTCACCGGGATGATCAGGATTGCGAGTGTAGTATTAAAGATATTGCCTCAAGACTACCCCGATCGACCTAGTTGGTTGAACAACCTTGGACGCTCACTTGGCAGACGATTCAATCGCACCGGCTCCATGGACGATCTTAACCAAGCAATCGAGCTTATCGGCATGGCACTAACAGCAACACCGCAAGACGACGACGCCCGAGCTGCAGTATTGATCAATTTTGCGAATCAGCTTGGGAGGCGATTTGAGAGGACTGGGTCGATGGACGATATTAACAGGGCCATCGAACTCGCGGAAATGGCAGTAGATGCTTCGCCTGATCACGACACGGATCGGGCTGGTCGGATGAACAATCTTGGGAGCTGGCTCGCGGGAAGATTTAACAGGACCGGTTCCTTGACTGACCTTAACCGGTCCATCGAGGTTACAAAGATCGCACTAGAGATCACGCCTCAAGACGACCCTACTCAAGTTAGTTGGTTAAACAATCTCGGAAATAGGCTTGGGTATCGATTTGAGAGAACGGGTTCGATCGATGACCTCAACGAAGCCGTGAAGATTGCAAAAATAACGATGGAAAACACACCTCAAGACCATCCCAACCGATATATTATGTTGAATAATCTGGGAGACAAGTTCGGCAAACGATATAATAGGATTGGCAATTTGGATGATCTCAATCGAGCCATCGAGGCGTTCAGTCTGGCATTGGAATGCATTTCCGACCGCCACATCCATCGGCCTGCTATCCTAAGCAATCTTGGAAATAAGCTCTGTACACGATATGATCGGACTGAATCCATAGAAGATCTCAACCGAGCAATCGAGGTTACGAGTATGGCGGCGGAGATCACACCTCAAGACCACCCAGAACGGCCGGATTGGCTGACTATCCTCGGACTCAGCCTTGTTTCCCGATTCGATCAGCTCGGTACAATGAACGATCTGAACACCGCGGTCGAGGTCATGAGTGAAGCGGTCAAGACGACACCTCAGAATCATCCCAGCCGAGCTGGCCGATTAACTAATCTTGGGTTTTGGCTCGGTATGCAGTCTGACCTGAACGGCAGCATAGACGATCTCAACCAAGCTATTGAATTTGTGGCCACTGCGGTGGAGATTACCCCGGAAGGCCATCCAGATCGAGCAAAATATTTGGGCTCCCTCGGGACCTTGCTTTCCAGGCGTTTTAAAAAGGCCGGTTCAATTGATGATATTAACCGAGCTGTCGAGGTTGCAGAAAAGGCAATCGATATAACGCCTACGGACCACCCACTTCGAGTTGGTCGTTTGAACAATCTCGGAATCTTGCTCGCCTATCGGTGCGATATATCCAACTCAATAAGCGACATTGATCGGGCCATTGAGATGGCTAGCCTCGCACTGGATGTTATCCCTCATGACCATGTTGATCGAGCTACAATATTGCACAGCCTTGGGAACAGACTTGGCATGCGATTTCAAAGGACCAAATCCGTGGATGATATCAACGAAGCCATCGATAATGTGGGTATGGCCATTAAACTCACTAGTGATAATTACCCCCATCGAGCTGGATGGCGGAGCGATCTTGGGACTTGGCTTGGCGAGCGATTCAAGGAGACTGGTTCAATGGATGATCTCAATGAGGCCATTGAGAATACTGAAATTTCGGTGAAAAATACGCCTCAAGATCATCCAGATCGAGCTATTCGGTTATCCAACCTAGGAGGTTTACTCGAAAAGCGATACGAGCGGACGAGCGCGCCTGATGACCTTGCCACCGCACTTTCTTCCTATATGGAAGGCTGGGATTGTATAACCGCTCGTCCGTCTGATCGCATTAAGTCGGCCCGAGAAGCCGCTCAAATTCTTGCTCTGCAGCTACATTGGGACCAGGCAAGTCTGTTGTTGCAGAAGGCCGTGAACCTACTCCCGACTGTGAGCCCGAGGCGATTGAAGCACACTGATAAGCAGCACAGGCTTGCAGGCTTTCCCGGCTTAGCTTCTATGGCTGCCGCTGCTGCTCTAAATGCTGGTAGAGATGCATTTAGTGCATTGCAGCTCCTCGAACTCGGTCGTGGTATTATTGCGAGCTCACTCATGGAGATGCGCGGAGACATCTCTGATCTCAAACAGCAACACCCTAGCCTCGCAGACGAACTCACCTCTCTTAGAGACGAGCTGGACCTCCCATTAGAAATGGCACCCTTTTTGGCTTCCACTGATGAAACACCTCTCTGGGAATTACAAGCGAAAAGGCGTCGCGAAGCGGATCAGAAATTTGGTGGCCTTCTTACGCGGATTCGCGCCGAGGCTGGGTTCCACAACTTTCTTCTCGCGCCGACCGCGGACGAGTTGATGGCTGCAGCAAATCCAAACCCGATTGTCGTCGTGAATCCGAGCTCTTTTCGATGCGATGCGTTTCTCATCGAGAGTAACCGTGTTCGGGCGATGGAACTACCTGGTCTGACGTTGAAAGAAGTCCGGGAACGGGCTCGGGATCTGCGATCATATCGTCTGGCACCCTCTTTTCAAACGACATCAACTCTAGAGTGGCTGTGGGATACCATTTGTCGCCCATGTCTAGAGGAACTGGGATTTAATAGCCCTGTGTCTGATAAAAACTGGCCTCGGATATGGTGGGTTCCCACGGGGTTGCTTAATCAACTACCCATCCATGCGGCAGGGCGCCATACGCCCGGGTCTGTTGAGACCGTAATCGATAGGGTCATGTCATCGTACGCATCATCCGTCAAAGCATTGGTGTACGGACGACGAAATCCGGTCCGTCAGCCCGGCGCCGGCCAGTCTGAGGATGCGGTCCTGATTGCTATGCCCGAAACACCAGGCATGCCCGCGAACGGAATTCTCCCCTTTGCGGCAAATGAAGTGGAGATGTTGAACGGGCTTTGCCCGTCTCTCCATCTGAAGCCGAATAAACCACTACCGCGCAGGGACGATGTCCTAAAGTCCTTACAGACGTGCAGGATATTTCACTTTGCAGGCCACGGGCGGTCGGATCCAATAGAGCCTTCACAGAGCTGTTTGCTCCTTGAAGATTGGAAAACCAAGCCCTTGACAGTGGCTGACCTCCGCGACCACAGGCTCCAAGGGAACCTACCCTTTCTTGGTTATCTGTCGGCGTGTTCGACTGGAGCCAATTTAGTTCATAAGTTGGCAGACGAAGGAATCCATCTCGTCAGTGCCTTGCAACTTGCGGGCTTCCGGCATGCCGTTGGAACACTATGGGAAGTATCAGACAGGCACTGCGTTGATGTGGCTAGGGTACTCAGACATGGCAATAATCAGTTAGTTAGTTACGGTTATATTAGATTACATAGTAACATAACTAACCAAATCATAATCGCATCTGCTGATTATGTTACGTAGATACAACTATATAACTAAACCGGGTATACTACGGAAATAAGAAAAGAAGGGGTAAACTTTTAAGGTAGACCTCCGGGGTAGAGCTTCTGGTATAAGCTTTAGTGGGATTATTATCTACACGTGATAAACCACGTGTAGATAATATTATGTGTGGGTCCGTGCTAAAAAGATATAATCAACGTAACTATACAATCAAATCGCAATCGTCTCTTTTGATTATGTAGAAATCACAATCGAACGGCTGATTATGATTTTATAGTTATTGCCATGTCTGAGGGTACTGTATGAGACGATACGTGACGAGGGGATGACGGATATAGCGGTCTGCCGTGGACTCCACCAGGCAGTGAGATCGTTGCGGGGCGGGTGGGTGGATCAGGCAGTCGAGGCTAGGAATGCCACGTTATTAGGCTTGGGGCCACAACCGGAGAGGTTGGAAAATCCTTACTGGGTTCCCTACGTTCACTATGGTGTCTAGACGTGCTAGGCGAGTCGAACTTTCTCTCATTGCGCTCTCAAACGAGCTTTCGGTCTCTCAATAGCTGACACGATAAATATTTATGTCTTCCATTAAAAAATATGCCTCCTTTATACCAGCATGGGGCTTGATGTCTTGGTGCATGTCCGCCTGCCATAAGGAGCTGACAGCCTGTCCTTCAGCAGGGCTTCCATCAGTATTGAATATTGCTTATTGATATTGAATATTGAAGATTTTGGAGTTGAGGTGGTAAAAATATCGGTAAGTGACTCCCGGGCCTCCTTACAATACGGGCGTATTTCACATTTGGTAGGTAAACCTATAGAAAGTAAAAATTACCGAACATTAAATTAGGTCTTATAAGACATCGCGCACCAGTGTGTCCAACAGTCAGCCGAGCTGCGAGCTTGAGTAAAATAGCTGACTGACTGCGTCAATTGGATCGCTCGCTGTCCACTGGCTGTTAGATAACGTACGCTGACTGTCAAGCTGCCAGCTAGCTGTCCCAATTAGGAAAGTGGTATAGAATTTGTAATCTTTCATTGCGGATTTTTGGCAGCACATCTCTATATACAAATATCAACATTGCCCGATTAAAATTTAATCCTAATTTACCTAATATAGTATTTAAATAGAGCTGAATTCGTCCTGCGCATAGAGGCTTAAAAAGGTAGATAAAATAGTTGGTGGTAAAGGCTCTAGAGACTCTATTTCTATATTAGATTTAATTAAATACAAAGCTCTATTAAATATATCTTACCAGGCTGGCTTTTTTGCCTCTATAGTTGGCTTATAGCTAGTAAGATTAATATTTAAGCTCGTTAACTAAGGTATAGTTAAAGCTTTACTAGAGTCAATATAATAAAGGCCTTTAATTAACCGCCACTTCTAACATTAATCTGCTTTAATTGTGTCGGCTAATAGTCTATTACACTTATCGGTAATAATCCTTTTAGCTTAATTAAAGGCTCATTTATATGCATAGCTTACCGCCGTTAATTAGAAGAGGGAAGTGTTGATTAAATATCTATATACCAATTATAAGAAATAAATAAGGACTCTGTCTATTAAAATGTGGTTTTAAGACCTCTATATATATATAAAGAAAGGTATAGAAAAGGAAAGAAAAGGGAAGTAGGGGAGTGGCAATAGAAATAAAGAGTAGGTAACTAAGTTAATAACTAAGTCAATAGGTAGGTAGCTAAGTTGGGGCAGTAAGGACCTAATTTGGGTTAACACACCCCCCTAGCTAATTAACTGGGTAGTAATTAGCTGGATATACCTAAATAGAAAATATCTACAGTGTTAAACAAAATAGAAACTATCTAAATTAAGAACAGTAAAAAATAAAGCCTTTAGTGCTCTTCCTTTTAGTAAGATTGTTGCTAAACGCGGCGTTACTTATAATAATTTAACTCCTAATATTCCTATAGAAGTATTTAATTGCTAGGGTTCCTATCTAATATAGATAAGTAACTACGGTTTTTATAAAAGGATAATAGATTGTAAAGGAATTCTGAAAGCTTGCTTAAAGCTCTTATGGTCTTAGTAGTCTTATACTTCTTTATTAGCTCTTCCTTAAAGGGTTAAAGCTTTAGTACGTTCTCTCTACGATAAATCGCCACAAGATTGTTAACGTAGATAATCCTTTTACCTTCCACAATATTAATATTTTCGATATTATTATGGACCTCACGCGTCTCTAGACACGTTATTCTTTATATTAAAGGCCTGAAAGGCCCTACTAGGGCTAGTTCTATAGTCTTGTATAGGGTCTTATCTAGGGTAGGATTTAAGGTAAAAAGTTCTAAGGTCTGTTTTAAAGTCCGTTTTAGGTTTTATTTTAGGGTAGAAGTAGCTATAGGAGTCTTATATAGGGTAGGTTCTTAGGTAGGTAGGTCTAGTAAGAAATGATCCTTTAAGGTTTATGGGATAATTATTTTATTTATCTTAATTACCGAGCTCTTCTTAATTAGTTACTTAATCTTAATTTCCACTAGAATCTACGTATTAACTTTTACTAATATCCTCCTAATTTTTATCTATAGTCTTGTCCTTTTTATCTAATGTCTTATTAGGCTCCTTTTAAAGCTCTTTTTAATTAGGAATAGGGTCTAATAGGGCCTCACTTAAGGTCCTTAGTCGCGGTTCGTTATACTTAAGCGTTAATTAGTTGTAATAGCTCTTATAAAAGACGAACGTCCTATAATCGTTCTTATGGTATAGTAGGTTTTTTTCATTATCTCACTATATATTCTTATTGTTAAACATCTTTAGGCAGGCCAAATTTGCATAAAAAGCTAGTATATACGCTGCGTTAGCTAAGAAGATCTTTCCAGGACCTAATAGCGTCTGGATTATAATCACTGCCGTCTCTATATCCTTAATTAGATCTATACCCGTTTTGGTATATATAAAGTTATTACTTAGTTAAAGCTTGTTAACAAACCTTAATTAATTATTAATAATGTATATAGTAGTTCCATTATTAAGAATTACGCTATTGCGCAGTTTAAAGTCGGTGCCCACTTTATAGACGCCTACTTTATATATAGTAAAGGTACTATTATCTTCCTTTTAATTTCTATTTGGGCTCTATACAGCTTTCTCTTCTAAAGCTTATTACCTTATCTTTTTAATTTTTTATTTAAGCCAATCTAGGGCGTTAGCAATCTTTTCTTAACCTTTTTAGCCGTAGTTTTATCTAATTTCCAGTCCTTTAATTAAACCAACTTGTTAATATAAGGACAATTTTGGAACTAGTAAACGTCTCTATAATAGTATATTAGGGTATCTTTCTTCTATGCCATCTTAAAAGGGGTGGTAGTAGGGGCCTTATTCTTAAGAGCCTTGTCCTTAAAATCCTTGTTACCTTAAAAGCTTACTATATTGGCACTAAGCTAATCTCTACTATTCTAGACAACCTCCAGTTGTTAATAATTTTGGTATATTTTAACTAGTTAATATATAGATATTATATAGTTATTAGCCCAGTTATATTTATTAAATTTAACCCTCTATATTAAGGCCTAATTTAGTAATACCGGCTCTACCGCTAGCAGAAAGTCTCTAATTATTTAATTACTATATACGTCTGGCAGGCCGATTCTTTAATAATTATTATATGTCTTCTCCTACTGCTATAACTAGACCTTAAAGTTCTGGTTCTTTAGGCCTATCTTAACATTAGTGTATTAAGTAATAGGTAGAGCTAACGTGCTATATCTATAAGGGCAACTCTCTCTTTAAAAGCCACTAGGGTGTTATATACTAAGTCAATACCTAGTATATAGGTATTAAGGTTCCTGGCCACTATACTGGTAATATAGCTTTATAGAAAGGTTAAAGCTACCTTCTGCTTCTTATATTCCTTCTTTACTATCTTATATCTCTTATAGAGAATTTAAAGCTTATCCTTTTTGTCCTTAGAGAGAGTTATATAGGAGTTTATTCTAGCTTTATATCTTAAGGCCTAGAATGTTAGTGACTTAGTTAATTAAGGCATGAGTACGGCAAGAGGGTCGCGCAAGCTTATATAATTAGATTGTCTATTAACGAGGATCTAAAGCTAGAGAAAGGAAAGGGGAGGGACGGAACCGCCGCTTAAAGTTTTATAAGATCCTCTAGTTATATAGCCGCAATCTGCTATATTCTGCCAGCTTTCTACCATATTCTGCCAGTACTGTAATATTATCCCCCCCTCTAAAAAAGCCTGCCCTTAGGCTTTATATATCTATATTACACCTATAGGGCGTTCTTATCTTTATGCTCTATAGGTAACCTATTATCCTTACTATACTAGCATTCCATTTACTTATCTAAGTACTTTAGCGGTCTAGGTTTATTAGGGTAACAGCTATAAAACTCTTATAACTTGTGGGGACTACCTATAAAATTCTATATAGGGTACTAGGTAGGGTTTAGATTATATCCTTTTTAACTTACGCGGTACTTTAGTGTTCCCCTTATAAGTTTATAGGCTAGTATTTTATTAATTTCCTATTTATTATTACTATTAACTTAAATTAGTAGGGGCGGTTTATTCTTTTGTCTAGGTAATAGGTTGTTTATAGCTTTTTATAGCTTATCTAGTAAGAAAATAGGGTAGACCTTAATTAAATCTGGGAGCTTTATTTTATATAAGTTGCCTCTTTTCTTAAGGACCTTATATAATCCTACTATTTAATAGTCTAGCTTATAGCTAGGCCGTTTTTATTTATTTATTTATTATAACCTAGACCTTATTACCTATAGAAAAGCTAGGCTTATACTTATGCTTATTTACCACTGTTCTATTAACTTTTAGGCCTTTTTTAGGTTTATATAGGCTACTTTCTAGGCTTTTTTTTAAGTATTTAGTGTAATACCGTACTTCCTTATAAGATAGTTTCTTATATATAGTCTGTAGCCCTTCTGGCCTTTCCTAGTTAAAGCTTATATAGGGTAAATACCCTATTTATAGCTAGATAGGTGCAAATCCTATAGAGTTATAGGGTAGGTAGCCTTGGTATAGTTTATTAGAGGTAGTAGTTTAGCCCAATTATCTTAAAAATAGGTAATAAAGGATTAAAGTCTCTAGTCTAAATACTGGTTTATAATCTCTATCTGGCCGTCTATCTAGGGATAGTATACTATAGAAAGCTTTAGCTTAATGCCTATAATTTAGGTAAATTTGTTTTAGAAAGCCAATATAAACTATGGCCTATAATTGGATATAATAGTATCTAGTAGTCTATAAATTTGGTAGACGTAGTAGATATATAGCTAGGCCGCCTCTTTAGCATTAATATTTTTATAATAAGGGATTAAAAACGGGCGCTTGCCAAAGCGGTTAACTATAACTATAGCTATATTATATCCGTTACAGTCTATAGGTAGCTTATAAAAGTCTATAAATATATACTACTAAGGGCGCTTTAGTATTAGGAGTGGTTTTAATAGTCCTAAGGTCTTATCTTATGGAATTATAGACCTATAGTAGTTGTTATAGTTTTATATATAGTGATTAATATTTATAACTATTATAGGCTAGTAGTAACGGTTGCCAATAATCTTATAGGTCTTATTTTTTCTGGGGTAGGCTATAGAGATTTAAGTATACGCTTTAGTAATGAGCTAAGTTTATAAGTTCTGTTCCTTAGCTACTACTAGCTATTCCTTATACTTTAATAGTCCGTTTTTAAGGAACTATAGGCTAGTAACGCCCTTTGCCTTTTTATGGTACTCTTATAATAAAGGGGCCGTATAATTTACTTATAGTAGCTTATTAATAATGTTAAGTTCTATAGTATTAATAGGGCATATTTTGGCCTTTATAAGGTCTATATTTAGTTCTACCTATATTTAGGGATTAAGGTACTCTGGTTATAGCAGCGTCTAGGTTTATAATATAATCTTTATAGCTATCTAGTTATCTAGGTCTTGCTTATGCCTTATAAGGGTATTTATATAGTTAGTTGCGTCTAGTTTATATATAATTAGGAAGTTAAATTAGGATATAGTATCCGCCTAGTATGCCCACTAGGCTATAAGGGCTTTAGTTATTATAAAGTATTCTAAGGCCTTATAATTTAAGACTACCTAAATAGGTTTAGGGGTCCCCTTTAGCTATACACACTAGTGCTAAAGGCTAGAAATAATAGCCAATATCTCTTTATTATGGATATAGTAATTTAGCTTAGTATTTATTATAGTCTTTAAATAGTATATAATAGGGTGCTATTCTCTATCTAGCTGTTTCTAGGAATAGATAGTAGCTATTATACTATCTAAAGCATCCGTTTCTAATATTAAGGGCTATTTTAGGTGGAAATAGACTAATAGCAAAGCAGAGACTAGCCGCTTTTTAAGTTTATTAAAGACCTTTTTATATATATTATTAAAATAGAAAGGTTAGTTCTTTCTAGTAAGGTAGTTAAGGGGCTAAGCCATTTTGCTATAGTCTTTAATAAAGCGTTAGTAGAAGTTATAGAAACCTAGAAATAACTATACCCTCTTTATGGTCCTTAAGGGTTCCTATTAATTAATTATGGCTAGTTTTTCTAGGTCTGCCTTAATTCTATCTATACTAATAATAAACCCTAGATACTTAGTGCGCTTAACATTAAATTCTAACTTCCTAATATTAGCCTAGAGACTAGCTTTGCGGAGCTGTTATAGGACTTTATAAATATGTTCCTTATATTCCAGTTTATTCTTAAAGTAAATTATAATATTGTCTAGGTAGGCTATATAGAAGTTATTATTATTATTGATCTTACACCGATTTAGCTCTGTGGCCATACGGTACTCCTATTTTACATAATGGGAAAACCCGATACGGGACAAAAAACCCTCTCCTCGGCCTGTTATACACTCTCTGCCGTCTACTTCGCAGCCTATAAGTATTGAAAAGGCGTCTACAGACGCCTACTCCTTCTATTCAGCAAGCCTCTTACCTAGCTAGCCTACTTACTCCCCTTTCTTTCTCTTCCTCCTCTCGCAGGAGCTCCTCCGCATAGTGGAACTGCGGTAGGACCCGCAGTTGTAGGAACCATCTTGCGAGCCGTTTCGCTCCCTTAGCCGTACTAGCTAGTTTTTTAACCTCCGGGCGGCCTACCGCTAGCCCTTACCTCTGCTCTGCGAACTAGGGGCAGTAGGCTATAATATATAACGCCGTCTCTTCGGCTTGGCCGCACTGGCATATAGAGGAGGGAAAGTCTGGTACCCTAGCCTTATTTAGGAAGGCCGCTAGCCCTATCCATCCCATCCGTATCTGCGTTAAAACTGAGCTTTCTGCTTTCTTAAGCTCCTTATATATCTTTAGCGGTTCTTCTAACGGTGGCCCTACCCCTATAAGTCCCCATTTCGGCCGATTAGCTCCCCATCTTCTCTTCTAGCTTACTAGAAGCGGCATCTCTGTCCTTTATTTTTACTGCCTCTACTCCTCTACCCACTGGGTCTGTTTCTCTCCCTCTATATATATATTTCCGTTTTAGTTTTAACCCCGTCTTTGTCTTTGTCTTTAGGCTAGTTTCCCCCGTATCTATATACAAGCCTCTGTAACTAACTTTTCTTTATGCCTAAACCTAAAGTTTGCGAGTCTTTTATTTAGGTAGAGATCTAGCGGGGGTATAGAGGTTTCAGTTTCGAGAACTAAGGTGGGAGTTGCCTTATATGCCCCTGCTATTGCTCTTAGGCACTTATTTTGAATCTTAGCTAGCTTTACAGCTGGGCCCACAGGTTTAGTGCTTTTAGGACCTTTAATTAGGGTAGGCGTGTGCCAGATTGCTGCTCCATAGGCAATAGCGGGCCGGATTACGGCGTTGTAGATCTGCCTTACCTATACAAAGGTAGCTCCCTATATTAAGGCTATTGTCCGCAGTAGGGCGTTTATATGCGTTTATATCTTTTTTTGTATCTCCTTTATATGTGCCCCCTAGTTTAGCCATAGGTTAAGCTAGATACCTAAAATGCGCATTAAGGCCTTAGGCTTAGTCTCTACCCCTAATAGGGGGAGAGGGGCCTATATATTAAACTGCTTTGGGTTCTAGGATAGATGTATAAGCTTATACTTCTCTAGGGCAAAGCTAGCGCTATAGTAGCGCGCCCAGTTAAGGCAGCGGTTGTGGCCACGTATTAGGATCTAGCAGTTTTCCTCCATAGACGGACTGTACGCAAGTAAGTTAGTGTTATCTATAAATGCACTAGCGCTTAGTCTCTCCTATGGGTTATTATAGAGGTCTAGTAGCTCTGCTGTATAGAAGAGAAATAGGATAGGTAAGAGGGGAGACCCCTATGGGATACCTACGGATATTAGGAACTCCTCTATTTCCCAATCTAAGAGTACTAGCGTTGTAGATCTGTCCGTTATAAAGGTTTCTACCTAGGCAGCTAGCTCCTCTAGGATCCCCTTTGCCCATAGTACATGCCATAGGCGCTTTTGTACTACCCTATTAAAGGCTCTAGTAATATTAAGGGAGAGTAGTAACGCTATATTGCCTTTTGTCTGCTAAACTGTCTATACTTGGTTGACTAAGAGGTCTAGGGCTGTCTCTGTTAATTACTTCTCCCAGGCTCCCATCTAGTAGGCTAGTAGCATATTATACTCTTCCGCTATACAATATATCTATTCTGCCGTAACTGCTTCTATAACTTTACCTACTATATTTAGTAGGGCTATAGGTCTCCAGGCGTTCAGTAGTAAGTAATTATCTTTTCCTTACTTCCTAATAGCGACCGTATGGGCTCGGCGGAATTTTTTCAGCTAGTACGCCTTCTCCTAACAGGCCTTTATTAGGGCCGCCATTACTTTAGTAAACGGCTGTCCTAACGCCTTAGGGAAGGCGTTTGGGATACCATTAGCCCCAGGGGCGCTATACGGGAGGCGGTCTCTTATTACCCTCTATATATCATCCTTATTAATATACAGGAGCTATTCTGTGGGCAGGGGGTACTGGTACCCCTCCATATTACTTATATCGGCTTCGGGTTTTTAGGGGAAAAACCTTTCCTAGAGTAAGTTAGCCTTCCCTTACATTATATCTGCTACCTAAATTGTTTCTTTATTTCTTACTTTCCATAGCAACAGGATTACGGGCGGTTTGGGTAGTAGATAGCTGCGCTCTCTTACCCAACAGACTAGCTTCCAGATGCCATTTGGCTTAGTCACGGCCTTATAGACGCTTTATTAAAACTGCGCTGTTTTCACTCTCTAGATTACATTCTTCTTACATAGGTTAATTATCCATAGCTCTTTCATTAAGACCCCCTGCTGCCTTACTACCCTAGCTACCTATACCTCCTCCTCTACGCCCTGCGTCCACTAGGGGTAGGAGTAGCCTACTATATCCTTGGCTGCCAGTACTGTTCTCTTAACTAGGCCCTCTAGGAACTCTAGAAGGTTAGTTATATAGTCTTTAATTTCCTTAGCCATGGCAAGGGCACCTAGTTGCGGGAGGTGCTCTATGCCTACTACAACCCTATCTCAATCTATCTTTTTCTAGTTACGGCGCTGCTGCCGTTACTACTAGCTTTACGGAGGCAACTCTAGGGCAAGAAGTGTTGTAATTGGATAGTAGTCTAAGCCGCTTTTAAGCTAGTTATCTTTTTTGCAGCTTATAAGGTGCCGTGCCATATTTGCTAATTTAAATGCTAGATTAATTATACTTACGGCCCCTTTAGCCTCCTATGTTTCTACCCCTAGTAGGGTAAGAAGCTATAGGTATGCTTCGTGGGTAATATAGATAAGGTTGTCCGCCATATCATATTACTTAAGGCACTGCGGTCCACCCTAGATAGGGTAGTGCAGGTTAAAGTCTCCTACAACTATATGCTTTCCTGGCTCGTTAAGTAGCTATAAAAGGTAGTAGATAGGCAACTCCTAATTTACTATTCTAAGTCCTCCCAGGCCGGCCAAGTAGATATTATAGATGTGCACTATATAGTTTCCGGTTTGTAGTATAAGGGAGGCTATATCTAGGTAAGAGTACTAGACCGACCACTTTAATATTAGGATTCGCCTACTTACTAAAAAGCACGCGCGGCTTCTAAAGCACCTTAGGTAGGCTAGCCAGTAACCGCAGCTACTTAGGCAGTATATTGCGTTTACTTGTTGGTTCTGCCACGGTTCTTATATTGCTAGAATTTTATACCCCTACCACATTGCTTCCGCAATAAACGGCATTATTACCTTATCTTTGCTTTTCTATACGTTATACTATACAACTTAGAGTATATTTATAGTTCTTTATTATTCTGTATAAGGTATGCTGCAATGTCCTAATCGTTCTGGGTGGCCCGCAGCCTATTTAGCGGTCTGCCTATTGGATTTCTTAAACCCCTTATAGAGACGCTGCGGCTGCGCTTCCTAGTAACTACACTAGTAGGCCTAACCTGCCCTACCTGGATTCCTTCTATACGTAACTGCTCCTCTGGTCCCTATATACTTGGGATTAAAACCGACCCATAGGAGCTTATTAGGGCGCTGCTCTATATGGTGCTGCTAAGTATACTACTAGGGGTACCGCCGGCGCGGTTAAGTGGCGGGTAGGAGGATATACTGCTTGCAGAGCTTATATACTGTTTTAGTCTTGTTATATACGCTAGGCGGGCCCTATCTGCCTACTTACTCCATACTTTATATCTGCTCAACCAAGCCGGGTGGCTTAAGTTACAGTTCACGCATTAGTGTTTCCTAGGGTCATTACAGAAGCCGCAGAATTTATTATTGTGTCCTAGCGCCGCGCAAAGTCCGCATTTTTTTTGGCTGCTGCAGAATCGGGCTATATAGCCATACTTTTAACAGTTATAGCACTAAGTAACCCAGCAGTCCCTATAATAAAGTTCGCAATCCTTTAGCTTACTCTAAAAAAGGAGCCCTTTGTCTATAAGCGTGTTCGCTTATTTGGGGGTCGCTACGTTAATAATAAGGTATATAGTTATTTTCCCTAGCTATAAGGGCTTCTTCGGCCACTGTATACGGAGGATTTCAATTTTATTACTAAGATGTCTATTCTGCCCTAGTATCTGGCGGATTGCTTTATCCTATTTACTACAGTCTACTAATGTAATTCTTATCCTATAGACTATAACAGGGAACTTCCTGCGGTTTACTTCTACCGTTAGACTAATAGCGGAGAGCCATCTATTATCCCGCTCTAGTTATTCCTTTATCTGGGCAGTATCCGCTGTTATTATAATGTCTCCGCTTAGCAGCTTCCTCCCTGCTAATATCTTGCCTATAATCTCTAGGCTCCTACTCTTGTTAATCTCTTCTACGATCTGGCTAATTGGGCGGTCACGGTTCTATAGGGACGCGCCTGGGTTTCGTATAACGAGTTTGCGGGTTAGACGCGTAGGGACTTCGTGGACTAGCTATAGGCCTGTCTAGGGAGGGAGGCCTACCTATAAAGCTGTAGTATAGGTCGTTAGCGCCAGAGGCTTTACTAGCTAGTTTTATTTTTTAATTAAGTCCGCAACGGCTTCCGTAAGCTTTTAAATGTGATTGTTATTGGCCGTAACTTATAGAGGTAAGCAGAGCTTACCAGCCTCTACCTTAAGCTCCTCCTAAAGCTCGAGTTCTTTACCATTTAGAAGGAGTAGGTTATCTAGTTTTTGAATCAGCTTCGCCACCTTTTGTTGCGGTGGCTCTGTGGGTACGGGCTGCGGTGCTAGTGCCTCGCGTGCTGCTGCACCCTGCAATGCCTGCGACCTCGCAGCAGACCCCTGCGGGCTTATTGCGGGTAGTACGCAGCTTCAAAGGTGTATTCGGACGTGCAGACGCGTAAAAATGACGTGTTCTGAGCGTGTTTGTGACTTTTAACTTTTGGGCGATGTGAATTAGGTGATGGATTATAGAAGTTATTAAGGTAGTTAAAAAGTACGTTATTTATATACCGCAGTGTATAGCTAGTCCGTTAGTTGGTCTAAAAGGTAGTACTTTATATTTATATAATCTATCGTGGGTTTAAAATATAGTAAGACCCTTAGATCTGGGGTCCATTTTAATTTAGTAAAAGGCCTAGCGGATATTAAGCTTTATAAAAATCTTAGCCTTACTTATATAGGCTAGTGTTTCTTTAAGTAAGGGTAGCGGATATTAGTCTTTACGGGTTATATAGTTTAGTTTATAGTAGTTAATATAGAAACAGAGTCTACTATTAGGCTTTTTTATAAAGAGAATAAGTAAGGTAAAGGGGACTTAGCTAGGCTTAATAAAGCCCTTATTAAGGTTATTAATAAGGTTCTGCTTAGTGGCCTATAGCTTATTAATAGATTACTAGCGGAGGGGAGGGGGCTATAGCTAAGGGTGTTTTTTTATCTAACTTAATCTTAATCTTATAGTTATATAGTTAGTAAGGCAGGAGCATATTAGATACTGCCTTAGAGAATATATTCTTAAATTTTTAGTATTAGCGGAGTAGTTTCTATTCTACTAGCTCCTTATCTATAAGCTTACTTTCCTTACTAAACTAGTTATAGGCTAGGGCCTCCTTATCTTTAATTATCTAGTTAATTTTATATAAGCTAATTATAAAGGCGATAGGATTAGGTTATTTTAAGTTTTGGTAGAACCCTATGGCGCTAATATAGCAGATATTAACTAGTGGGAGGTTTATAGGTTTCTTTATAGACGTTCTATAAACTATATATTATGGTTAAGGGTTTTTAACCCTTTTTAGCTCCTATTTTATCTTCTATAAGTTATTTTTCCGGACTATATATTTAGTACAACGTTTAATATTCCTTACTATTCTTTATAACTATATAGGGCCTAATCTAACTAGCTTATTACTGGTTTTCTAGGTCCCTAGTACCGGTGGCGTAATATTAGTGGTTTAGGAGCGTTACAGTATATAGATCTGTTACAAATTAAGCTATATATCTTTCTTAAATGCCTGGTCCCTATATATAGCATTGGCCTAATAAATAGTGTCTATCTATAGCCGTATAAGGTTTTTTATTATAATGCTGATTTCCTTTATAAAAGAAGGGGTTAGGGGTAGGATTTTAGGCTAGACAAGCCGTCTATTTTAAATATTAAGCTATAGGCCTAAGTAGGCTAGCCGTTTTCTTTTTAAGATTATATTATGGCTTCCTAGGTCCGTAATAAGAAAGGGGATATTATACTACCTTTATCTATCTATATAAAGGTAAATCTGTAAAATAGTTATAATAGGTGGCCTTATCTATCCGTTATACCTATAAATAGGAATTAGTTTAGGTAGTTCTTTAAAGGGTGCATTTAAAAAGTCAGCTAGCTTTATAGTATACTGGGTGTCTATTAAAGTAAAGGTATTTGCTCTAGAGTTAGCTAAAGCAGAGGTTAAAACTTAATATTTATTATGGAATAAAGTATAAGGGATAGTGCAGATTTTTTTACCAACTAGCTAACCCAGATTAATATATAATATATTAATCTCTTTTAACCCTAAAGAGGAGTCTTCCTTTAGGGTTTCTCTTTTTTTAACTTTGCATTAATAGAACCTTATTTTTTTTTGCCTTTATTAGGTAGTTTTTAGTAAAGTAGTCCTTTTAGCTATATAAGAAGCAAACTCCTTAATTACTATGGGCCTATTTATAGGGGTTGCTATATATAGGCTAAGTATGCGCTAGACCCGCAGTAGGGCTAGCTGCGCGGCTAGCTACTAAATTAATAGTGGGCTATATGGCTAGTGCTGTAGAAGTTGCTAATTATGCTAGGGTATTATAGGCCGTTTTTATAGCGCTTATAGTCTAGTTTAAAGAGTTTCTAGCTTTATACTGCTTAGCTTATACCTTAATTTAATAGAGGCCTTAATTAGTAGCTAGGCAGTAGTCTATAAGTACCTTTAGTATCTATATAGTAGTAAAAACTAGTAGTATAGCGCGCTATAGGTCTAGGGTAAGCTTATTAAAGAGGTCTTACTACTACCTACTAGATTTCCTTTTTTTCTTTTTTTCTCTTTTCTTTTCTAACCTAGCTCTACCCTACTAGATCCGCCTCTTTTTAAAGGGGGGGTAATATAACGGGACTACTTATTATATATACTACGCTATACGCGTAGCTGGCGTTATAGAATTCCTTTATTTATTTATTTATTTATTTTCCTTTCTTATTATCGGGAACGAGGCATGTTGCCGTCATGTATTGATGTGGCCTTAGCGTAGTAAGGAACCTTAAGTTCCTTACCCCTTTCCTTATTCCTATTAAAAAGAAGAATTAACAACTATTATACTATCTACGAACCGTAGCTACGTAATATCACCTTGTGTAACCAACACTAATTAGTGGTTAACTTCACTATTATACCACAGAACAGCTAGGTATTACTAAAAAGAGACAAGCCACTGTACCAGTGCTACTTGTGCTAGAGGAAGCTGTCTTTTAAGGTTAGAACTGGTTCTAAACCTTAAATAGAACTCTTCCACAAATCTAAGGATTTAAAGGCCAGAACTGGTCCTAAGCCTTTCCAAGATTATAGATTCTTGCGTCCATCACGCAGAATAACACGCTTTATAAGTCTTCGCGATTTAAGGCCAGAACTGGTCCTAAGCCCTATAACCGCAAATATACGTCATAAACGCGTACCAAACGATAATCCCTACACTAATAACACTTCCCTTCCTCCAAAAACATGGCTACGCCTACTTTAAATAACTGGAAAGACTTCTTACCACTAGGGGTAGCTAAGCACGCGAAACTTATTAATAAAGATTAAAACAAATTCACCTTTAATATAACAACTTATACTATAAAACAAGTTAACGGCTTTCTCCTACACCATATTATATTCTACCGAAATAGATGTTACGCCGATTTACAACTATAGGAGTATTTTAGGGAGGATTTTATAGGATGGACTGCTAATACCTAGGCACTTAGCAACGTTAATATTGTTTAGGATTTTTGAGACTTCCTCTATAGGAATAGGGTATATGTTGCTAAGAACAGTAACCCAATTGCTAGTAATATTTAGGCCGTTATTACTAGTATAGAAGAACCAATATGGACAGAAGCTAAGATTATATATTAACTATAGAAACCTAAAAACAACCTATATTCTTTAGAAGGCAACTTTAATTTGTATTAAAACCCCTAGAACGCTAACCCCCCACCTAAAGCTGCTCTCCTACCTAGAGGTGCCCTCCTACTTAGAGTTGCTCCGCCTCTACCTCCTCCACTCTAGCTAACCGGTGAGCCTTTACTATAAGAAGTCACGAATCTGATAAAGGTATATTTAGACAAAGAAAAGAAGTTTAGAGGAGAACTATATAACATACTTAAAGTAAAACTACAGGTCTTCTATAACTGTTGTAATAAGGTTGGAATTTAATGCTACTAGTACCACTACGCTTTCTCCATTATGTTAAAGGGATGGGCAGCGATATTCTATTACGACTATATTACGGGTAAAAACTATAGCTTTAATATAATACTTTAGCTTACTAGAGCTTACTTTAAGACTAATAAGAATCGCCAACTTTATATATCTAAATAGCGGAAGACTATATTCTAGAGAGTTATTGCTTCTAACCTAATAAAGACTTATTTAGAGTGCCTTTAATTACTCTTTAATAAACTCTAGAAAATCTAACGTGGCCTTACTAAAACTTACTAAAATAAGAATAGCCTAAGGGACTAGGTTATCTTAGCATGCTATAGTGTTTCTAAGTGCAACTTGGCGCTATATAAACCTATAAATATGTTTAAAGGAGTATATACTAAGCTACGCTCCGCTATAGGTACTGTAATGCGAATATAAGAATCTTAACAGTTCTATACCAAAAACCCTACCCAACTAAGTATTCCCAACCAATATAATTATAACTGGACTGATCGAACATATAGTAGCCGTAGTAGGGAATACGGAAGAGGGTACAATTAATATTAACTATAAGGTAACCGTAGAGGTCCCAGTAAAGGTTTATTTTAAAGTAATTACTAAAAGAAGTGCTACATTTATAAGAAGCTAAATTGCTAGTTAACTAGACACTCCCTTAATAAGTAAAAAGAGGTATATAACAAGTTCCGTTAAAGTACAAGAAACGTTAGAAATTATAAAGTTACTATAGCCTACTTCCAAAGCTTCCTGGTTCAATACAAAGGCATAGAAGATCTTAAGGGTGAGGTTAATAAGGTTAAACAGCTCCTTATAGATATAGAAATTAAGGACTACTCCCCTAACCAATACTTCACTAAGTATAGTAAGGTAGATGGCATATAAACCATTACTATTCTTAATAATTAATCTACACTCCATTCTATTATAAAATTAGATATCTTTAACAAGCTAAAGAAGAGTTCCGCGTTTTCCTTTAATAATAAATACTCGGCGTACGTCTTCTATAGTATTATACCGGATATAGGAGCCGCAGGAGTATCTATAGCAGGAGAACCTTAAGTTTAAGCTCTTTAGCAGCTTAATAGCTCTATTTAGATTAACTAATTAACGGCAGGCCAACATATAATTCGCTTTAGTAAAGGTACTATAATCTCTCTTAGTATAATTAGGGTCCAAACCCCCTTAGGATATATTACTTTCTATATTATTCCTACAAACACTCCGTTTCTATTTTGCATTAAAGATATAGATAAGTTAGGCGTTAGGCTTAACAACCTTAAGAATATACTTATTTAGGAAGACAATTGGGTGCCTATTATACGCAAGTAGGGTCACCCCTAGTTACTCCTTTATTAACTAGAAAAGAGTATTGCTTAAAGCCACTTAACTAAATTAGAATTACGCCAACTATACCATTGTTTTGGCTACCTATCCGTTTATTAATTGCTTAGGGTTCTTTAGCAAGTAGGCTATAAAGTCAAGATTAAGGCAATTAAGCATCTTATAAAGTACTACTATTACTGCTAAATAAACCAGAAGTCCCCTAGCCAATTTAAGTTTACCCTTAAAGATAACTATGACTTTAACTTCTATATTATTGTTAATATTATGTATCTTAGCGGCAAGCTAGTACTCTAAGTTATTAACTTCTTAACCTCCTTCCAAGCTGTATAATTCTTAAAGGATATATTAGCTAGGAACATATAAAATACCCTTTGGTTATACTAGATTAATATCTACCTAGGACCCCCTAATTAAATTATCTATAATATAGGAAAGAACTTCTTATCTATAGAGTTTTAATAATAGATAAAGGCAATGGTAATTAAGGTTAAGAAAGTCCCTATTAAGGCATATAATAGTGTTAAAAAAGTGGAGCGATATTACACGCTATTACACCGTGTATATAAGATTATCTCTTTAGAACTAGAGAATGCTAGCGAAGAACTTACCTTGTAAATAGCTATTAAAGCTATTAATAATTCTGCTAGCCTAGATGGACTTATACCTATATTACTAGTCTTTAGCGCCTACCCTTAAATAACTAACAATTCTCTACTATCTCCCTCTATTGTGTAATAAGCTGAGGCTATTTACAAGGCAATAAAGGAGGTATAATGTCTCTACGCTATACGCCAAGTTAATAACATACTAGGAATAAAAAATGGCCTAAATACCTTAACTACACTTAATCTACCACTCTAGTCTAAGGTACGCGTATAGCGTAAAAAGGGAGAATAGTTAGGCCTACATTAACTTATTATAATTAATGGCCAGACTTATACTATTTAGATGCTTTATAGACCCACTTAATTCCATTTAACTATTATTAAGCCTTACTATAAAGATAACAGTTCTAAGCCTTTATAGGATGCTCTAAAAGATGCCCTAGAGGAGAACCATAATTAACGTGCTCTAGAAGGCGACTATAATCCTAATATAATATTAATAAATGCGCTATAACCACGACGCGGTAAAGGTTGCCTAAAGGGATTACAAAATTACTAACATTTTATTAATTTTAAAGAGCAATTTATTGCTACCATTAAAAATAGAGTTAAGTTATTAATGGCCTTTATAACAGCTAAGGAGAAGGATGACTTTAAACTTATAAAACAGCTTTAAAAGGGAGGTTGTATTATAACTCTAGAAGCTCCTTTCTAAGTATTTAATAAGTAGGAGATTGAGGGTCTTATTATAAGAGGAGTCTTTAAATTCAAGAAGTATAACCCTACTAAGTTTAATAGAGTTCGTATCTTTAAGTTAAGAATAGTTAATAAAATTAAGGGTAAAGCTATTAATGCCCTATTTAAGAAATTAAGGCTTGTTATCTAAGGCTATAACAATAATAGCAAGGAGGTAATTCTTATATAGTTTCCTATAATTTAACAAGCTAGTTAGCAAGTTATTATTGCACTAGCTCCCTCCTTAATAAAGAATAGAATAGCGGTTTATTTATAAGATATAACTTAAGCCTACACCTAATTAGAGACGCACCTTTAGCGCTTAATATTGGCATACCTTCTAAAGTAAATTCGCCACTAGTATCCTGAAGATACGATTATAGTTATGCTTAAGCCATTATATAGGATTGCAGAGGTAGGAACTTACTGGTAGGCTACCTATAGTAAGCACTATAAAGAGAAGCTTTTAATAATTACTTCTATATTTAATCCCTGCTTCCTTATTATAACTATAGGAACTCTATTTGGAATTGTTAGCATATAAACTAATAATATAATTATCTTAGAAAACGACTAATTCTTAGCTCTTAAAGAAGACAAGCTAGTAAAGGCAAATCTTATAGCAAAGCCAAAGGAAAAGCTTAGTTTAATAATACTATTACTCTTTAATAGATGCATCCTCTCCCTAAATAAGGATTTTATTGCTCTGCGCTAGAAGGGTTAAGGTAAGAAGATTAATATTATTAATACTAATTCTCTAAAGTAAGGATATGTGGAGCAACGCGCTTGTAAAGCTTATATTGCTTCTATCTATTAACCTAAGGCTTTATTTAATCTCTTTATTGCCACCTAACACTAGGAACTAACTAAGAACAATATTCTTGCCCTAAATAAACGCCTTTCCTAGCAAATAAACTATCTTGACTAGGGCCTATACTATATACCTATTAATCTTCCTACTACTAAGCTCTTTGTATTTGTTAATGGATTATTTATAAATAACAAAGATTTTAGCTCCTAGCTAGGATATAAGATTATTATTATAAATAAGTTTACTAGAGAGAATAACTTTATAATCTATAGCAACTTTATCTATTAGAGCTTAACTAAGAGCAAGCGCGTTACCCGAAGTATTTTAGCGTTAGAGATATATAGAATAGTTAATGGAGTTAATATAGCAATTATAATTAGAACTACCCTAAAGATAATTATAGATTAACTCAAACTTCCTATTATCCCTATAATTATATGCACCGACTTATATTCCCTCTATAAGTGTTTAGTTAAGCTTAGTACTATAAAGGAGAAGTACCTTATAATTAATATTATAGCACTTTAGTAATCCTATAAGCGTTAAAAACTCTTTAAGATTTAATAAATTAATGGCCAAGATAACTTAGTAGATATAATAACGAAGGCAAACCCAAATAAGGCACTAAAGACATTTATTAACATAAATACTCTACATATACAAGTTAAAGGTTGGGTTAAAAGGGAGTAGGAGTATAATATTCTATAGACCCTAACTTAAACTAGCTAATTAGGATTTTCTATCCCTAGGATAGAAAATTGCTATTAGCTTACTTACTACTAGCGCCTTAACGGCCTACCTGTCTTTGTATTATCCGCTAAATTCTACTAACTGCCGCATTGTCGCATATTGTTGCATATTGTTTGGTATTATTATACACTATCTAGTATTGTCGCATCCTGTCTGTTTGTATATATGTAGATAGCAACTACAAAAAGAAGAGTTGCTAGTGTTGGGAACAAGGCATGTTGCCATTACGTGTTAATATGGCCCTAGTGTAGTGAGGAACCTTAAGTTCCTTACCCCTTTCCTTATTTCTATTAAAAAGAAGAATTAATAACCATTATACTATTTATAAACCATAGTTATGTGATATTACCTTGTGTAACCAACACTTATTTAGCATTATTTAGTAGCTAGTTTATCCGCCCTAATTAGCCCTATATAGATTTGCCCGTAGCTACATTCTTATTAAGTTCTCTAGCAATCCTTTTAAGTCTTTACAATAACTATATATCGCTATTGATTCTTTAAATCTAATGCCTATTTATCTAACGTTTGTATATAATATTTTATTATCGTAACAATACTTTAATAGCCTTTTACTTTTTAGGCTCTATAATTTTTTGCTATACTTATAGTATCTTTTTAATATATAACTTAAGCCTTATTTAGTCTCTTTGTATATTACTCTAACTTAATACTATACTATTTTAGTTTATTATCGCATTTTATACTATTAAGTATTACTAATATTAACCTAGCCTATAATCTAATTAATCTTTAGATTATATTCCTATAACTAAGGTATTTTTAATACTACCTTATTATATCCTACATCGGGAAAATATTCGCAGGATAAGATTTAAGTAGACTTTAATTTTCGCGTTTCGCGTAATTAATATGCAATTTAACTAACTTAACACGCAATTAACTAACTTAACACGCAATTGACTAACTTAACACGCAATTTAACTAATTTAATATATAATTAACTAACTTAACACGCAATTTAACTAACTTAATATATAATTAACTAACTTAACACGCAATTCAACTAACTTAATATATAATTAACCAACTTAATACGCAATTTAACTAACTTAACATATAATTAACTAACTTAATACGCAATTCAACTAACTTAACATGCAATTAATTAACTTAATATGCAATTTAACTAACTTAATATGCAATTAACTAACTTAATATGCAATTAACTAACTTAACACGCAATTTAACTAACTTAATATGCAATTAACTAACTTAATAACTTTAAAAGCTAACTATATATTTCTTAATACGCAGTTAACCTACTTAATAACTTTAAAAGCTAACTGTATGTTCCTTAACACGCAGTTAACCTACTTAGCAACTTTAAAAGGTAACTATATATTTCTTAACATGCAATTAAGGTAAAGTTATATACTATATATTTAACTATTATATATTATCTAATATAATCTTATACAATCTTATATAGTTTTATTACTTGGAGGCTCTGTATAAGGCTCTATATAAGGCTCTATATAAAGCTCTACACGAAGCTCTACACGAAGCTCTACACGAAGCTCTGCGTATAGAGGCTCTGCATGAAGCTCTGCGCATAGAGGCTCTGCACGACGCTCTGCACGAAGCTCTGCACGAAGCTCTGCACGAAGCTCTACGTACAGAGGC
>Ga0307507_10003664_pt1 | contig 29089 bp, 32 predicted proteins | sample 7_EM_MG_FD_207223 | JGI IMG/M metagenome (GOLD analysis project Ga0307507, IMG submission 207223) | Populus trichocarpa ectomycorrhiza microbial communities from riparian zone in the Pacific Northwest, United States - 7_EM | ecosystem: Host-associated > Plants > Roots > Unclassified | place... | reverse complement strand
CTTTATGGTTATGGTTTACAAGGCTCCGGTTAGCCTGACAAGTGTATTTAAGACCTGCTATTCTCCGGACTTAGAGAGAGCAGACTTCGACAGACAGAGTTTTCAATATACTTGGTTGAACAGTTACGTCTTCAGTTCGCTTCGAGAATCCAATTAAAGACCAAACATACTTAGCTATTAGGAACTACTTGGTAGTTGCGATATAGTAAGAAGTTTGTTACATCAACCTAGTCTAAGCCTCCGGTACTTAGTCTCGTTATATAGCGCACTTTGGTATAGAGATAGTATCGTTACCCTATCGATTCCCGCCACCACCCAGGAGGCGGTTACATACTTGACAAAAGAGGCAAAAGGGCACCCAACCCATGTGGTATGTTTTCTCCACAATCAGATATTGGGGTCGTGGGGGTTACAAAGCCCGTTGCTGCAGATCTGATTGCAGCACAAAGGCACACTTTTAGTCTTGCCCAAACAGCCATACCCAACCCAGTATTCGGTTTCCGGAAATACCAAAATTTGCAATCCGGAACCATTCTGATCAAGAGTGCCTTGAAGACCAGGCGGCAGAGAGGATATCAGACGGGAAAGTGTCCAGCATTCGAATTTGGTAGTATTACTAAAGTAGTGGGGCGAGGGCTTGGCAACCAAGGAATGATTGTGAATGTGTCAGTAGTCTATCCACATTGTAAGAATATATTGAGTGATAGGCAATTGCACAGCATCCGGATTATACGACGCTCAATGCTTTAAGAATACCGAAATACCATTCGTTTCACTTAGTATTTCCCACATCTAGGCTGGCAGAAGATGGTTTCAGATACCTGCCCGCATCCTCTGATATCTGCTCTAGATTAGCAAGGTGTTAGGATATAACTTACATCTTGAAAGACTGCTGCCACAGCTAGGCATTCACAAAGCCGGACCTAAAACCCAGGTTTGTATCATCTTGACCTCATCTGGGCGGACTAGGCTTCAATGGAGGGGCCTTTTCGGCAGTAACACAACCGGTCCTAGACCTATTTATTTCAGCTTCTCTTTTGATAAGCTTACCGAATATCAAGATACAGTAGAAACTTGAACGATTAAACCGTATGCTATAGAGAAGTTTGGCCCCTGCCATTATACACATCTTTTCTGACTGAACATTTCTGAGCACAAAAGCAAGCCACCGGACCGCAAGGAGGAAAATTCAAGGGGAATAGGAAAACCTTAGCCTTTACTTCTCCTCTTTTGCCACATTACTAACCTCAATCCTTGTCAAGTAGCATTTGTGCACCCTCTCAACTTTCCAGCTACTTAAATTCTATTGGCTTGTAATTAGATTACACCATTTTGCTTCATTGGTTGGCTGATTGTACTATTCCATTTTAGGCCCACATTCTCAGCCCATTCAATCTGTTGGGTCAAAGGTTTTTGACAAAACTTTAATCTTGGCACCGGGGCCAAATGGCTCTTATGTCGTTGAAATTGCCTCTCAATAAGGTCAAGAAATCTTTTTTTTGTTTTCTGTCTCAGCAGGGGGAAAGGGGCTGAGTTTTTGCTGTGCTTTTGGCCCCTATTCCAGAGAAGCGAATTTCGGATATGATAACACATGGTTCAATTATTCAATTTTTTATGGTAAGTCTGTCGAGCCTCTGTGGTTGTCCTAGTTCCCCTTTCGCCCACTCAGAGAATGAGATTCCTTTTAGTCACTAGCCTAGAGTTTCACAAGCATTTTTCAGGTCCCAAAAATTGGCGTAGATGGGTGACTACTCGAGTCCTTTTGCTCCCACGGTCAAAGGGCTTTTAGAACATACGGGGATTGGATACCACCCAAATTCGAGAGAAAGTGCCCAATTTCAGGCGGTATGCAATAGTAGTGTATTCTAAAAACCCTTCGACATTGCGAGTATCTGTTGGAAAAAAAACAAATAATGGTTATACACATGGTACAGTATTTCCATCCAATGAGCCAAAGTTAGGCACAATAAAGTCGACACCCTCGTGCTGTACCCCTGTTTTAGTGGCCATCAAATCAGCCTCCCTAAATATCCCTCGAACCTCCCTAATCTAGTCTGAAGAAATTAAACAATAAAGATAGTTCCATAATCGTGTGAATATCCATTCCCTTGAAAGTTCCTCTCTGCTGAGATTACGGAGATTGTACTATTCTATATACTAAGCATTCTCAGCCTCTGGCTTCCCTTTCAGCCATAGCATTCTTGCCATTCCGCTCATGCCATTCCGAAAAATATCATTTCAGACATACAGGTTCCGCACATCCCATTCCGCATACCATTGAGACTCTAAGTTATCAGGAAGCCCAACCGCCATTCCTTTCAACATAGCTGGGTCCACATACCGGTTAAACTGCCACGTCTCAGTCCGGAAGTGCACCTGAGCACATCTGTAGGCTAGCTTCAAGCCACCAGCTAAAACACAAGAAGCCTATTTTGCGTCGGGTGCGCTTCCCGGCGGAGGGCAACAAGCACTACAAGAGAGAGCCTGTGCTACCACGCCCGAATTACTCAGCATGATTTGATGAATTATCACCATCCTTACAACGGAATAACACAAGTGCTGCATGGATAAGAAACCTGCGTGTCCTATCTTTTAGGCCTTCAAGTAGCATGCATTGCATCAGGTTACTCAATAACTGTTCTCTTAATGAGGCAACCCTTGCCAACCCCACTGCTCCTGGGGCTGCAGACACTCACTGCCGGCAGGGTGAAACTTGGCCAATGAGATACAGGGATCAATCACCCATAGCCCTAGCCTTCACCAATCCACTTTGGCCATGGAGTACTCCTGGTCACCAGTCGCACAGCCTCGCCATGCCTCCCTGTGGTGACAGTACCCGTAAATTCACCTTTTTGCCTAGATCTTAGTATCCCGGGTACCAAATAAACACCAACATCCCACCCCCAAACCAAGCGCCTAAGCTGAAAGTATAATACTGTGTTATTATTTTCTGTGTGATAACCATATATTTAAAGTCGCAATCAAAAAATTTGAGAACTCCTGAGAGTTACTAGATATAGAGTATTTTCACAACCTAACCAGGGCATGCCTGAGAGGGTCAAGGTTTTCATTTGATGCTGAAGGATGATATACAAGGTTTTAAATGGTTTTCATATTTTCTTCCATGTGTTTGGGCGGCAGAAATTATTATCACAGAGCTCGGGCAGGGAACATTGATTGTGGTACGGGGGACCATCCTTAGTTGGCTCTCCTCGATGGTGTGTTCACCACGTCGGTTAAGGGTGATCTTGGGGATCGCAATTCACACGTTCCACGACACACAATGGCCTAACCCCAGTCAAGACAATCGCAACCTAATCTTTGTTTGTAAGAAGACGCCTCACCCCGCGGGTATATTATGCCTCCCTGCGGCCGCTGGCCCAACGAAGCCCCCCGAGTTCGCCCAAAACATTTTCCCATTTGGCTCTCCTCTCTCACTCGCCCCCCAAGGTACCACTAGGGAAACCCATCACAATATTTCTCCTCCTTGCAAAATCAGTGCCGCCATGCATCTTCACCCCGAGTATACCTTCCTCAGCTGGTTACACGAGTACCAAACAGCCATTGCAAGACAATAGCTGTTCACACCTGCAGGTTTCTTGGTCTTCTGGACAAGGAAAGAGTTTTCTTTCTTCGAGAGAGCCTCCAGGAAATCTCTCTGATCGGCCTTAAGATCATAGGTCCCTATTTGCCCCTACCCTTGGGTCCCCAGTTTCCCTTCAGGCCTTTTATTTACTATACGATACCCCTGCTAGGCAGCAGGGTAGGCTCAGCGAAGTACGTCACTTATGCAACTGTCTCTTATGGCAAAGTGAGCCCACCGTATAACGAGAATGCCCATACTTATACAAACAGTCCCTGTCCTATAAGAGTTCTATGGCCGTTCTCACTTTGCTGTGAGTTACTCTAGCATATACTATGAGGATAAATGACGAGACCAACAGGGGTTTTAAGTCTGGGCACTGATTAGCGTCGGGGGGGAAATATGATCTAATTTGGTAGGAATATTGCAAGGATAAGCGAGAAGCTTTGACACCTTGAACCTTTTTTACTTGGGCTAAGACTTCTTAACTAGTGTAGATGCTGAACAACACAGAGATCTACATGGTCATTGAAATTCTCTGCAGGGAAGGGGCGGAAAATAACCGCAGGCTCACTCCTCAGTTGAGACAAAGGCGGGGAGAATACACAGCGTCTTGCGCTGAGGAGCGGCCACAATGTCCTAGTATTATTCTCATTACCAGAGTACTTATGGTTCATCCTATCCCTGCTGGATTTGGTTTGTAATGTGTCTCACAAACCTATTGCCAATTAAGCTTCAGTCAGAGCTAATACTATAAGTGGTAGCGGCACACAGCCTAACTGAACTTCACCTTTGGCACCAGATTCTTTAGGATGTTGTCGCCCCCCTGTACCACCTGTCCCCTGATCTGCGTTATGTTCTGCAAGCTGAGTCTAGTTCTCGTGCAAGAGTGCAGGGTTTCCTTCCACCTTCCCTGACCTCACAGGATACCGCTTGCAATTGGATGTACCGTGCTGACTGAGCCCGTGATGGGTTCAAGGAAGACTTCCTCTACGAAAGGATACCAATTTGTTGGATTTAAAGTCTCTTAGTGTTGAGAAGAGTTTGCCCAACATTTCTCTCAAAGACGTCAGCGGCAGAATATCTCTTTAGACAACACAACTCCATCACTCACCCACGAATTGATTGACGGCCATACTAGACGCCACACGCCTCCCCTGAAAGCTTTATGAATTTGTGAGTGCCCTACAAACAGATCTGAAGGAGTATTGCATTGCAGAGTATGGCGAACAAGCCTCGGGATGGGCCGGCCCGGGCTTCAAAATCTTAAGCCCGGCCCATACCCGGCCAAACCATGGTGGGCCCGACACGAAAGTGACCCGACCAGGAAAAGCCTGGGCCGCCCAAACAGCCCAAACTATTCAAGTGCTGGGATTAAGTCAATTCTATTTAAAGATATTCATTATTTCAACTTTAGTAGTTGAATGAACCTTGGTTACCATGATGTCATCTGGAGGAGGAAGTTGAATCTGTGAGGAAGCTCCGGGAGAGCTAGGGTAGGAAGAAACAGATGACAGTTCGCTAATATTGTCTTAGAGGTCCGACATAATTTGAGCCTAAGTAATAATGATGGCGCTGTTTGAAGGCTTGCGATGTTCTTAAATCTTAATGCACGGGGTTGCTCAACGGAGATGACTTGTGCAAAATCAAAGTTCCGCAACATGATGGGGATCAAAAGGGGTAATTAAAAAGTTGAGGTTGAACATTTCTCAACAAAATACTAGATTGGAGATGACGCAAGTTTGGGGGTTCACAGCACTTTTGAAAGATATGAGTGATATCTTGTAATTCGATAAGACAAAAGTGACAGTTCTTCAGACATTATTTCGGGCTTTTTGGGGCTACCCGGCCTGGCCACTTGGGTGGCCCAACACGGCCCCACCCAACCCGATCCCAATTGCGAGGCTTGCTACTCAAGCACTGAGCAGTTGATGTACGTCAGGTCCTCTTTGAGAATGAGAGGCCGCTGTTGTATCTCTGCTAGACGACATTAAGGGCTTGAGTTTTATTTGGTGAATATAGTTGGTGCACTTATGAAAAGAGAAGCAGCAATGAGCATGTTTGGCGAGGGCATTTGTTGGCCAAAGGGCCTCTCCGTCAGAGACTAGTGGGCCTATCATAGGTCCAAGTGGGGCAAACCTGAGCTTTGCTAGTCTGGCTTGCCACAGGCCTGCAGGCTCGGTAAATGGCAGCAGTCTCTCAGAACATGTACTTGAGTAACCTCGTTAGTATATGCTGCCTCCATGGGAAACCCAAGTTCAAGAATACACACAGATACATGAAACCATTCACTTTTGGCCTAGGCTCAAGCCTTATTCGGATACCAAGGTTGATCAGTGCACACTTCGGTATTCGTCAAGTCGTCATAACTACTTCTACCAAATTAAATCCAGAAGAATTCAGACAATTCCTTGTCTTTGGCAGGTTAAAGGTTTAACTGCAAATGAACTACAAGCAGTTAGAGGACTTGCTCACAGAAAAACTATAGCACCGGTGTACGAAGACCAATTAAGAGCATTCTGGTAGGGTAGATGACAGGCCTAGGGTGAGCTGGAATGTTAGAAGGTATTTTTAGGAAGCCCAGGACTCAGTTGACCAAGAAGCTAGTGTCACGGTGCCCATAAGTCTTCCTGAAAGTAGGAGCCCAACGGAAAACACTGTCCCTACCTAAGATGGAATCACGTAGGTCACTAACCGGACTCAATGCCAGGTAATGCCCTAGATGTTCGCTTAGGGGTCACCAAACAGCATATAAAATAGTTACTAGATGAGGTTCAAGCAGGGATCAGGCGTCCTTATAATTCTAGTACACTCAACTATGAGAGTTGTTCCGTTTATAGTGGCAACCTCTACGAATATCCTTCCCATGGAATATCTGGGACCTGTCACAAAAATCAGCTATAGGCAGGCATTTACTTTTTTCAATTTCTACTGGTACTTGACAATCCTAAACGGTACTCTCTGTTCTAAGGTAGGAAATCACCAGGTTCTTTTCTGATTGGATTGGGCAAAAAGGTTTATGGCTTCATTCTTTTTTGTATTTGTAGTTAGAGTGCTAGGAGCGCTAGATAATAGAATACCTATAGCCAATTATCCAACACGAGAACCGATCTATTACAAATATTTAAGGCGAGAACAGAAGGAATGACAAAGAAAGCAATCAAGCAAGACAACGCCAAGGAAACACAAGACTCTATCCTCTGCTTGGTGGTCGTTCAGGGTGTTCCACCATACCAGGTGTTGGGCAGTGGCCACTACCCTTGCCATGGGATATTGTTACCGATAATGTATCCCTAGGTGGCAATGTGGGCGCATTAGGGTCCAGGAGGGTTGGTTGGTGGGAAATAAAGGACAGGAGATATAGGAAAATAAAGGATCGGAGGTGTAGGAAGCATGATGCTTTCGTGCAAGAGGGAGTTCGATGGATGTAGGTATATGGGAGGAGGTCCACGGACCAGTTTTCTAGCATCTAGGACCCCACACTGGCCCACCAACTGGGAATACTATTGTCCGTTCATGCCAATGGTGCAGTTCCGATTTGCCCGACGCTGCTCCTTTCGCTTGCCCAATTCGCAAGGGGGTTGTGCTAACCCACCGTCCAATTTTCCAACGCGAGAACCGATCTATTACAAATATTTAAGGCGAGAAGAAAAGGAATGACAATGAAAGAAATCAAGGAAGACAACGCCAAGAAAACAAACGACTCTATCCTCCGCTTGGTAGTCCTTCAGGGTGTTCGACGGTAGGAGGTATTGGGAAGTCGCCGCTATCCTGGCCATGGGATATTGTTACAGACAATGTATTCCAATTCGAGGCAGTTGGTAGAGCATGTCCTAGCCTGCCGTGCAGGAGGTAACGTCACTCTCCCACTATGCGGCAGGTTGGCTGACCTGGCTACTAGATGTGAGGCCCACGATCCTGGAAGCGCTTAGATAAGGAGATTTGCTCCTCTCGGGAGAACTCAATATACGCCTTGTATGCGTCCGATCGCCACCGGCCTAATCTCTGAATTTCTCCTTCCGAGATTCCCACTTGTGCTGCCCAAGTTGCAGCCCCTCGGCGGAAACTATGCCCGTTCCAGGCTCCCTGACCAAGGCCTCAAGTTCTGGCTATTTGTTGGAGCCTTCAGACGACATCTTCTTGTGTAAAGGACAGTTGCTGTTGTCTTCCGATACAGAAAAGTGGTGCAGAGGGGGGCTGGTGGTAGTCAATCGCTCCGAGCTGTCTCATGCTCTTGACGAGACATGCTGGGTCGCCACTTGCTGTGATTGTTAGTGTTATACCTTTGCGAAAAGGGTCAGTCTTGGAGGCCGGTATTGTAAGCTCCATATAGCTCTCCCCGGCTGGGATACAGATGTGCTGCTTGGTCAGGAACAACTTGCAAAAGGAGGCTCCTAATTCCCGGTTTGGCTCCCTTTATTTAAATTACCCTACACGGAGGAATCCAGCAAACGCCAGGGTGAAGGCCCCACGGCGCATTGTGTTATCGTAGTCGGGTCCTGGTAGGTGGCAGAGCATATGGAGGAGGTAAGGATGGGTGAGTGGTGTGCGTATTCGGCGTTCGGGCTCATTGTGGACTTGAATAATCCCTTGGATTGTCCGCTCGATTCTTGAGTCCGGGAATGCTAGACCCTCCATTCCTAGATCAAGTGGATATAATTTAAGCCCGGAGAGATACAGCTTCATGGTCTTGACCTTGATGGTCCCAGCTTGATAACACAACCATTCAATCAACCACCTTACTTTGGCTGGGAAACATCCGCCGTTTTGGTGCTGGTAGTTGGCCAAAGTCCAGAATAGGACGAAGCGGGCTCTTGGCGTATCATAGTTTCGTCCAGTTGTGGGCACAAGGCTCCACCAACGGTAGTAGGCAGTGGTGGGGGAGAGTCCTGTTTGCTGATTATTCGAGACCCAAGCTGCTGGAGGCTCGCTGCTGGGTATATTAGCTGCGGGGCAAGGTCAGTAATTCTGTTGTGGTCCGGGCGCGAAGGGGCATTTGCTAAAGTGTTTTCTTTGGTAGAGATCCATGGTGCTTCGAGCTCCAAGTCATTCTAGTGATTACCTCCTCCCACCAGACCAGGGCCTTTTGGGCTTCGCTTGATAACCGGCGCCGCTGATATCGGCGGCCTGGGGGAAAATAGACCTCCATATTATACAGCCTGCGGCGGAACGGCCGGCCCAGCGGAAATACAGTTGAGAGGAAATTCAGGTACCCTGTGATTTGCTGAAGCTCCACTAGTGTGGCTGACTTTTGGGCTATACCACCACGGACTAAGGACTTGGGTTTTTCCACCTTCTTCTCCGGAGTCTTATAACCATACTTCTTGTGTTGATTTCCATCCCCGCAAAGCTTGCAATCAAACCCTGCTCATTTTTTTGCCTCCTTGATAGCCAGTCCCACCTCCTCGCATAGTAGTTTGAATGTTTGGCTACATTGTTCCAGTGCTGTGGAGGGGGGTAATACCAGCAAAAGGTCGTCCAGGTACTGGATGACCGGGATTTGGGGTCCCTTTCTCGTCAGTTCTTTCCCTAGTATCCAGTGGAATACTTCAGCGAAGAGGTTGAAAATGTAGGGGGGCTGTTCGGAGCCCGAAAGGTACCACCTGTTCGGCATAATAACTCGCATTCTAATGAAATCCTAGTAAGGATCAGTCGCCTAGTGAGACTGGTATATGTCAGAATGCTCACTAGAAGTGGTGCTTGATTGAAACCCAATTGGGGCCTAGCTCCGCAACAGCCCTAATTGTGTTGGCAATGCTGCTGTAGGTGATTGTGCGGTATTCTTTAGGAATACCAGCGTTTAGAGATTGGGACCTCGGGAGTGTGTCCCAAAGGTGGTAGATCCGTCTCGTGCTGACTTCGGACTTGTCTGTCAGCCGGAGAGGCGATGCGGTATAGTGGCTTGCTAGGTTGGCAACTCTGGGCTACGTGTGTCATTGGTGCTTTTTCTGCTCCAAAGCGATCTCGGTCCTTCCAAGTAAAGCATCCGTCTCTGCTGTTGCTAGGTTTGGGTGGATTACGGGTCTTTTGCGTACTCCATCATAGGCAATTCTAGCTCCCAATTAACATATTTTGAGAGGGCTTTGGTGACTACTGTATCTGGGAATGCTGATCAAAGACTTTTCCACCCTTCGATGTGCAGCTGGCTGGTGGGCATTTTGAGGGAATGTGGAGTAAATAGTGGATAATGTACGGAAGTGTTGGGACGTGCATGCTGTTTTCTAAGAATAGGAGCGAGGGTAGAGTGTCTGTAATGATTCACGGTGGGGGCTTCCATGGTCGTAGTCATCGGGATGACTTGCATACTGGTAAGCTTAGAGGTATAGTGGCAGAAAAAAAATTTGGTAGAGGCAGAGGGGGCCAGAGAGGCGGGGGGCATGAGATTTTCAGGGGGGGCTAAGGTCCGTGAGGTCCTCTGCGCGATGCTTGCAAGGGTCCAGTATTGCCTAAGGGGGACTGGGCTGCCCCGTAGCTACTACCACAACTGAAACTAGTATACTAATACCGACAAAGAGTCGATCAGGAGTGCCAGAAATGCCAGTTACTGTGTCAGGCATACCAAGAATGCCGACCCATAAGGCTCACGCACAGACCTCTGGGTACCAAACAGTTACAAGTACAAAGTACCAGATACATCTCGGTCTAGCTTAAGATGATAGTCACGTGCCTCGGACTATAAGGTCACGTGTTGGATTCACACCCACGTCATAGTTATTATTAGTTAAAATATAATTTTGCGACAAGTCATGAACATGAGGGCGATAATAGCGCAAAGACATCTTAGAGATTTAAGTGTGTGTACCTGTTTTAGGATGCCCATAGGGAATGAACGAGGGTTCTCTAAGATGACGGATAGAATCAGAATAAACACTTAAGTAGAATATTGTATCACGATACCAGAAGACACATAGCGGAGACCTGCGGGCCCGCTGAGAACCAGCCAGTACGAACATAAGATAGTCAGCGCAAATTGCTATTCGAGCAATTGCTGCCACAGGTCAGTTCGGAAACCTGATGCGCAGACAGTGAGGAACTCTCGCGCACTGAATGGTCTGACACCTTTGAAGTTGGCCGCGTCATATACGGTTCGGTGACAAGATGTTACCACATTGGAATTAGTCGCCTGCGTGTACTCTAGACTGACCTATTATTCACGGGACAAACACACCCCCATGATAATATGATAGTCTACGTCTTCATAATGTGAGTATGGAGTCGCACAGTTGTCAGGGTCAAGAGGTGTTCGCACTTACGATTTAGAGAACTTTGTACGGTTGATACTTAGTTACTATGGTTAAAGCCATGTAGCCCCTGAACACTCAGACGCGGAATCTAAATATTGAAGTGCCTCCCTCGCTTAAAAAGAATCATCAAGCACCGGAGAAGAGATCTTATCAATATAATAAGTTTGACAATTATTATTTCCGCATTTATCCTTACACTACGCGACTAACTTAGTTACACCTTATTACGAGCCTTCCTAGAGAAGATTCTCCATCTCAGACCAGTCAAGCATAATGCCTAGTCCGGTATCATAAGTTACCTTACCAGCTACCCCTAACACTATATTGATAGTTCCCCTTGTTACCAAGGCTCGCTACACATGAATAAAACTGTCACGACAAAGTAGATAAACAAAATTATACATTGGACAGTTAGACAGGACCTTTTCGAGAATTGAACACTACCAAAATGTCTCGAACCATTACCACGCGGAGATCATCCCCTATATTCACCTATCATACCTTACGGGATCATTATTGATCAAGAACTAGACGAAATCCGGATATACCGGACCCCACAATATCTCCCTTACTATATAGCCTACGGTCTTATAGCAGCAACCTCCACCGAATTCATTCGGGCAATTCATGAGACATACCAAGAAACCAAAAAAGACTCAGACGTAGAGTGGAACACCCCCTACCCACCTTCGAAATCCAAAGATCACTACGAGATACTAGCTGTTTGGACATATAGTCAGACAAATTGTCCAAACTAAGACAATTCAACTCTACCGCTGCCAGTAAAATAGCCAGACGGACGAGGAGAAGCCGGAGACGATCTCCTTCGTGAAAGAAACCTTTCACACCTTTGAAGACAATCAGGGTATCTACCAAATCTACGAGCAAGACATTATCGAGTTCGATATCCCAGAACCATCAACTCAAAAAACATACCCAAAGTCTCTCTTTCCCCGGATCACCAGCGGATATCCCATGGACATATCCTGCGGCGAACCAGCAGACCCGTTGGAACGCATAACCGAGGCCGCATTAATCTCTAGCAAGGAGTTGCCAATCCATTCGGATAAAGTACCAAGAAGGACCAGCTCCCCATACCGACCAGGACATCTACGCGGGATAGGGGCAAGAATAAAAGACTGGGGCTCAGGCAGACGACAAGGATCACCAAAGCCGAGAGACGATAATCCCTTCCTGAAAGCCCTAGCTGCAAGAGCAGGACTAGCGATGAGACACCGCGACGGGAAGATAGCAACAAACCAAGTAAAGCTTGGGGATTTGGACGAACGAGTACAAGGACTTGTACACGAGATCCAGGACACCGGACAAGAGGTTGAGGACGGAAAGCAACTTCATGCAGAAAGACTGATAGCTTTTGAGGGAATAATCGTTGCAGTCGAAAATGCGACGCAAACCCGACAGGAGGAAATAACTAAACCAGCTCTCGAGCTAGATCATGCGAGAAAGCAGCAACTGGAGGCAAATGAGCGGCAGAGTCGTCATGAAGTAGTAAGTTCCCAACTACATGCTAACATAATGGGACAGGGCAAAACTTCAGCAAATAGGGTAAACCCCCTGGAGCAAGAAGTAAGCAGACGAAGGGCTTAATATGCAGTAGACGTCGCCACCCTTCAGCAAGTGGTTAACGGACACGCTGAATCTCAAAAACGAGTAACAGGGGAGTTATTTGCCCAAATGACCAATATAATGCAACAATTGGCCAGTTTCCAACCAACCCCTACTACTACTACCCCGGCTCCTCTACCTACACAAGTTCCCGCAGCCCCACAAGTCCCTACAAACCCCGATCGAGTACAACGATGGGCACAAGAGAGCCAGGAGCAAAATGCAAGAGAACAAGGCAGGCAAGACAAAGGGAAACAGCGGGAAGGAGAACCACCAAGACCAGAAAACCAGGGAGGTGGAAACCAGGGTCCACCCCCCCCTCCACAATACAATAACCCTGATCTCAGTGACGATGGATCAGACCAAGGTGGTGGAGGAGGAGGAGGAGGCAGTAACCCAGGTTGGCGGCCAGACAGAGAGGACCATATCAACCCACAAGTCGCGATGATGGCTCAAGCGCTCGGGATAGCCCTCGCAAACATTGTCAAACGAGAGACTGGAGCCCCACTACCATTCAAAAACCGGAAGGACCAAAACATGGAAACTTTCGTTACTTCAGTGCGAGGACTACTTCAAGAGAAACCCTAACGAGTGGAGATCGGATCAGAACCGAATCAAATCCCCACAGGGGAGAATGGAGGAGAAGACGTGTCACCATTCGCATTTACCTATTGAAATAAGATGAGTGGAGAATTAGGCCATCTGAAGATCGAGGGTTACGAGTTTTGGGAAGCTTTTAGAGGACACTGCATCTTACGATTTGCACTCACGCATGACGGAGAAAGATCCTTAGCCTTAATGACCAAAGTCACCTGTAAAGGTAACATTGACCGCTACCTCCTCGAGTTGAAAAGCCACAACACCCACGTGGGAATGAGTGGAGTCGCATGGCGCCAGCTAGTCGAACGACATATTCCAAAGGATGCCGTACGACGACTATCAACCGAGGAATACGCAATGGATAGTGCCTGGATTACCGCACTGAGGACGGTTGGCAGGCGAGAAGAAATATTCGTGGAACAACTCACCCTGCAACACGGCGGTCCCAGTGGTTCCCGAAACGACTCAGGAGGTAAAAGAAAGTGAGAAGAAAAAGCTGTCACAAAGGCTAGGAAACAAAGAAAACAATACTCGGCCGAAGAAATGGCGGCTTACAAGATAAAAATGGAAGCCAAAAGGAAAGGAAAGGGCCCAGCACCCGCGCAGGGAAAGGTAGAACACACGGATTGTAACAAAGCCCAGCAAGGAATCACGGACCAAGTAGTCCAAGAGAGGAAAAGGGCACACCAGTGTACCCGTTGTGGAATGAATAACAACAAATAGGCGAACTGGAGAAAGACGATCCAAGTATCCACGATCGGTACCCAACCAAGGAAACAATTTGGTCAAAGACCACGACACCCTACTTCCCGGCAATGGAAAGCCGGCCTTATAACCCCCGCTCGACGACCCCAAACCTCGGTGGTGACCAGCCAAAGATCACGTGAAGGGACACCCCGTGTCAATCAAATTGAGAGACCCTTGGCATGGGATTTTACCGACATGGAGTTAACCTGAATTACTTCCGGCACCAATGGCGACGGCATTCTGGTACGCGGAGGATGCCCTCCCTCCGAAATCAAAATCAAAAAATGAGAGACTGCGACAAGTAGCTCGGAGGTCACGCTGAAGGCAAAAGAGAACAAACCGGGGCGAACTGGGGAAAGTATCATCCGGTACCCAGATGAAGGAAAAGAGTTACAATGGTAATAAGTAAAAGAAACTTAGTATGACCAGTCCAACGAGGATCCCAAGGCAAGGTTCATACTAGTGGCGACTTGCAAGAACCAGGAATCGCTCCTCGAGAGCAGGCCCCAAGACTCTTATACCCAGACCGATGACTTGAGTGACAGGACACGTACGGCGAAGTACCTCTATGCTGTCCAACGAATACAAGGTCTGGCTAAAAGATAAGTTTGAGTTCGCGGATCTGGCTTAGAATCCCTTTATACCTGAACTATATCAGTAGTAACCTTAACTACCAGATAGTCGGAGAACTGGAACACCAGAGGTTATGGGAATTCCTCGGCAGGAAATAAAGACCGCTAGTAGTGGGCTGCCCGATAACCAAAAGAAAAAGGTGTTTTAAGTTTGTCTGAGGAGACCTCAAGGGTCGAAACTACGCGGAGGTAGTACCAAACCCTTGTTAACTACACCCACAACACAATAACTGATAAACGAAAACGCAAAGACACACTGCCAATTGGAAAACGAATTAGGACTTAGGTCCTAAAACCTGCCCATTAAGAATGCCCCGAAGGGCCCGCATTTGTTGAACCAGCGGGAAAGCGAATAGGTATCCGAGTACTGCTTGACTCAGGATCAAACATCTTCTTAATCAACAAAGACTTAGTCGAACACTTCGACATACCTTATCAGCCTCGCCAAAAGGCCCTGGACATCCTAGCTTGCGAGGGTGAAGTTAATCCGTCAGGAGGAAAACACTTTACACATCCTATCCTCCTCGAAATAGAAAATAATGGCCACCGCACAAGCATACCTTGCGAGGTAGCCACAGCAGGAAAATACGACCTCATCACCCGATTCGGATGGTGACACAGGGAACACCCTATGGCTGACATTGACGAACCCAGAAAATGGACATTCACCGAACAAAGCTGTCGGGGACACGTTGAAGATGAAGGAATAGGTGGAATGTCTGAATGGTATGAAATAGTAGCCTTCGACAAGGAGGCTCAGTATGTTGGCAGGATATGTCGACAGGAGGACCCAAATCAAGTGTTGCTGGATAAAATACCCCAATACTACCAGGACTATCACAAACTATTTCTCACAGCAACGGCCGAGAAATTAGCCGAGCGAAGAACATTTGATCATGCAATAGACCTCAAACCAGGAGCTCAACCCCCCTGGGGACCAATCTACCCAATGTCGGCATATCAACTAGACACACTAGACAAGTACCTAAAAGAAATGATGAAACAAGGAAAGATTGTCCACAGTCGATCACCTGCGGGGGCACCAATCCTGTTCGTCCCAAAGGCAGATGGGAAGTTACGGCTATGCGTCGACAATCGAACCCTCAACAAACTCACAATTGTAAATAAGTACCCCCTACCATTAATGGGGGAATTAAAAGACCAAGTAGCAGGAGCTAAGCTATACACCAAATTAGACTTAAAAGACCGGTACCACCTGTTAAGAATACGGGCGGGAGATGGATGGAAAACTGCATTCAGAACCCAATACGGTCACTTTGAATACAAAGTCATGCCATTCGGACTCGTCAACGCTCCCACCACATTCCAAGGAATGATGAACCAAATCCTAAGAGAGTTTCTCGACCACGGAGTAGTCATCTACCTGGATGATATCTAGATATACTCGGAAAATGAGGAAGAACATATCAAGTTGGTTAAAAAATTCCTTGCAAAGCTAGAAGAACACCAACTGGCAGTATCGGTAACCAAATGCGTTTTCTGTGTTAAATCTGTCGAGTTCCTAGGATACATAGTGGGAATCGAATGAGTCACAAGGAGCGATAGGAAAGTCGAGTCGGTAATGAACTGGCGAGCACCGCGATCGGTTAAACAAGTGCAGATTTTCATCGGCTTTGCAAATTTTTACCGACCGTTTATCAAAGACTTTTCAAAAATATGCACACCTATAACAGAAACGTTGAAAGGCGAAAAAACAAGAGTTCACTGGGGGCCTAAGCAAAACGAAGCCTTTATGGAACTTAATAAATGATTCGTCACGGCTCCCATATTGTAACACTTCTATCCCGATAGAGAAACAGTGGTCGAAACGGATGCAAGCGATTTTGCACTTGGGTGCGTGTTATCACAGTTTAAGCATAAAAGGCTAGACCCACTAGCGTTCCACTCCAGAAAGCTAAACCCGGCGGAAAGCAACTACGAGATTCACGACAAGGAATTACTTGCGATACTTGAAGCTTTCAAGGAATGGAACCACTATCTGGTAGGAGCAGATAAACCCGTCACGGTATACACCCACCACCAGAACTACAGATTTTCCGTATGACAAAAGTTTGGAATCAGAGGCAAATCAGGTGGGCACAGAGGTTGGCAGATTACGATTTCAAAATCGCATACGGCCCGGGAAAAAGAGGAGGAAAACCGGATGCACTGAGCCGACGGCCGGAGTACCGTTCTAAGGAGGGAGCTAAGCATAGCGAACAGTCGATATTGAAACCTGAAAACTTCCAAATATCACTCATCCACGCAGATGACGAGGTCGAAGGATATATCTCAGAACCTGAACCCACGATAAAAAACGGAATCAGGGTTAAGTGACTGTCAAGCAAAGCTATACTACCAACCAAAGGATCAAGGCTAGCGGCAGGGCACGACATCTACGCAATAGGCGAATTCACTATTCCAGCGCAAGGACAAGTCCTAGCGGAAACAGGAATAGCGATTGGACTACCAAAAGGAACCTATGCCCAAATTTCCCCACAAAGTGGCCTAGCAAGCAAGAAAGGCATAGCAATCAACGGAGGCGTCATCGATGCAGATTATACTGGCGAAATAAGGGTCATCATGGTTAACCACGGCAAGGCAGATTGCAGAATCCAGGAAGGAGACCAAATTGCCCAACTCATTATTGGAAAAATCAGCACAACCGACATGACGGAAGTGGACGAGTTGGTGTTAACGGAACCAGCGGACAGCGGTTTTGGGAGCACAGACATGTCTCCCAAACGCACACTATCAGTCACTGACGCCCAGCCTATGATATTTTTTCTACAAGCAGAGGGTAATAACAACTAATACTTCGACATTGAAGATATCGGTAACCATCCTAGACTAAGACAGGAGCATGTCTTAATGTCAAGCGCCATCATTTCAGCGGGGAAAAAACTATTTTAGGCCGACCTGATAGCAACGATGGTAGCTGCAAGCGAAAGGGACAAGGAATGGACGCCTCGAAAAGGAGAACTCAAGAGGCTCGAAAACGGAGGAAAGGAGTTCCATGAAAACTGGACGAAGAAAGACGGACTGCTCTATTATAAGAATCGTGTATACATCCCAAATCACGAGGGGTTAGAGACTACCATTGCAACAGGATGTCATGATTCGCCAGTAGCTGGACATTTCGGGCAGTAGAAAATGGTGGAAATCGTCACCAGGGACTTTTATTGGAAAGGACTCACAGCATGGATAAACGATTATGTACGGTCTTGCGACGAATGATAAGTCCCCAAGTCATGCCCGATATGGATTACTACAACCGTTACAAATCCCCTTTGCGGCATGGACTTCCATCTCGACAGACTTCATAACCCATCTACCAGAATCACAAGGTCATACACAGATCATGGTGGTTGTAGATCAATTCACAAAATGGCACACTTTATCGTTTTAAATGAAAACACAACCGCAAAGGATGTGGCCGCTACATTCGTACGAGAAATCTGGAAACTTCACGGTCTACCCACCGAAATTATTTCGGATATGGACGCCAAGTTTTCGCGGGAATTCTGAGAGTCATTATGCAAGTCGCTAGACATAAGAGGAAAGATGTCCACTGCATACCACGCCCAAACAGATGAACAGACGGAAAGAACGAACCAAACGCTGGAAGGATACTTACGCACTTTCGTCAATTATGATCAAAACGACTGGTATCAACTACTACCACTAGCCGACCACGCGTACAATGACACCACCACCAAAGCACATAGAATGTCACCGTTTTACGCCAACTATGGGTTCCATCCACAGACAGAGTGGATGAAGGAACGAGATGGTCAGAACCCAGCAGCAGGTCTATAGGCGCACTGGATGCAGGTAACTCACCAACATTCCAGGAAAGGGTTAGAACAAACTCGAGAAGAGATGAGCAAATACTACGATCAGAAAGCCTGTCAACAACCGGACATTAAGGTCGGAGACTTGGTCATGTTAAATGCAAAAAAACACTCGCACCAAACGATCTACGAAAAAAATTCAGTCCAAGAATGCACAGGCCGTGCAAAGTATTAGAAGTCAAAAAAGGAGAGCGGGCTTTCAAACTAGAAATATCGCCCTGGTGTAAAATCCACACAATATTTCATGTTTCACTACTAGAACATTATCGAACGTCAGCACGGGAAGGAAGAGCACAGCCTCCACGAGTTCCGGAAGATATTGAGTGAGACCTCGAATGGGAGGTAGAAAGGATGGTGAAAAGTGAAGTTATCATGCACACAAGGAAGGTTGGAAGACGTAAGTAAGAGTTCAAGGAACTTCGTTATTTCATTAAATGGAAAGGTTGCGCCGAGGATGAGAACACCTGGGAACCACCGGAAGGGCGGGGGAACGCTCAAGAGCTGGTAGAAGAGTCTCACGGACAAAATCCGGAAATGCCCGGACTAGCAGCGGTAGAATGAAAGGGCAAGATTTTCGTCATGTGGCCAACCAAACGTAGGCGGTTTTTTACTCTAGTACTCTGAGTTCGAAAAGGAGATAGCAGAAATTAGGTATTCAGAGACGAAACCTAGCAGGAGGGAGCTCGTTTCAGGCATACCAAGAATGCCGCCCCATAAGGCTCAGGCACAGACCCCAGCGTACCAAACAGTAAAAAGTACAAAGTACCCGATACATCTCGGTCTAGCTTAAGATGATAGTCATGGATCCTCCGACTATAAGGTGACGTGTTCGATTCAAAGCCACGTCATAGCTATTATTAGTTAAAATATAATTATGCGACAAGTCATAAACATGACGGCGATAATAGCGCAAAGAGGTCTGGGAGATTTAAGTGTGTGTTCGCTTTTTAGGATACCCATAGGGTAAGAACGAGAGTGCTCTAAGATGACGGACGGAATCAGAATAAACAATTAAGTAAAATATCGTATGACAGTACCAGAAGACACATAGCGGGAACCGCCGGGCCCGCTCAGAACCAGTCAGTACGACCATAATATAGTGAGCGGAAATTGCTATTCGAGCAATTTCTGCCACAGGTCAGTTCTGAAACCTGATGCGCAGACAGTGAGGAACTCTCGCGCACTGAATGGTCGGACACCTTTGAAGTTGGCCGCTTCATGTACGGTTCGGTGATGAGATGTTACCACGTGGGCATAAGTCGCCTGCGTGTACTCTAGATTGACCTAGTATTCACGGGACTGACATACCCCCACGATAATATGGTAGTCTACGTCCTTATTATGTGAGTATGGAGTCGAACAGTTGTCAGGGTCAAGAGGTGTTCGCACTTACGAGTTTAGAGAACTTTGTTCGGTCGATACTTTGTTAGTATGGTTAAAGCCCTGTATTCCGCGAACACTCAGATGCGGAATATAAATATTGAAGTGCCTTCCTCGCTTAAAAAGAATCATCAAGCACCGGAGAAGAGATCTTATCAATATAATAAGTTTAACAATTATTATTTCCTCATTTATCTTTACACTACGCGACTAACTTAGTTACCCCTTATTATGAGCCTTCCTAGACAAGATTCTCCATCTCAGACCAGTCCAGCATAAGGCCTAGTCCGGTATCATAAGTTACCTTACCGGCTACCCCTAACATACTACATGGGGGTACTTGGCTAGCTTCTGGTCCACCACTGATAGCTGGCTGGGCATAGTTTGTGTATGAAGGCCCCCCGGGACCATCCCCCATTGGTGAATCATATGTCATCCGGCGAGAAGCTGGCTACGGTTTTTGTGTTTGTGTTCAGGTAGGCCGTGGTATATGGTAGGCGAAGCATGTTGAGGCGACAAGCTCACTATCTAGCTGACGCCATTCGATTAGCGGGTACATACCCCTTCCGCTCACAACTCTCTTACGGTGAAACAGAAAGTGGTAAGCCTTTACCCCTTCCCAGATATACTTCTCTAGTAGCTCATAGAGATTCATTGTATAGATGCAGACGCCGATCGCCGGCTCCCCTTGAAGACCATGTGGAGCCAGCTTGATTAGTATTCCAGTCTAGACTGCCCAGGCTTTGAAGAAGCTAGTCATGCGGTATCCGCTCTCGTTTGCTTCTCTCTCTGCTTGCTTGAAGTCAGCACAACCGATGTTGATAGTTTTATGTGTTTCTGCTCATTCTTTCTCGCTAGCCAGTAGACTGTAAATGTCCATTGGTTTAAACCGGTTTTCGATGATTTGTATGAGTGGGCCTCACCCCACACCAAGCAACATTGTCTCCACTGAGGCCATCATCCAAGATGGACTCTCGCTTACCTTAGGATTTTGGGGTCGGGCGGTGTTCAACATACCACGTGTGTTTGGTTCTACCGAGGTTTGTTGCACTAGCAACCCTTGATCTGCTCGGGGTTGAGCCAGCTGGTTTTCTAACTCAGCGATTCGCAGCTGCGTGGGTCTGAGCAGAGGTGGCTGAGTGCCGGTGTGTCACAGAGGTAACATTTAGGGGGTGCTGTGAGTGGCTCGGTGCTGAGTAGGGATTTGGGCGTTCAGTTGGTGGACAACTCGGTTAACGATATCCTGCTCATGGGAGCGTGGAAGTTCTCTCATTGTGTCAATGTTGATAGAGCCTCTGGTTGAAGCTGGGGAGGTGCATCTATTGTAGGATTTGTTTGGCTGAAAAGAGGTTACGCTAGCAGCCAGGCCTCGGGGTGTATGGGGTATACTGGAGGCTGCACTGTGGTGTCTTGTGTGACTTGCGGACTCTGGGGACTGGCGGTATTTAGGGATACTGGGTTCGTCATCCTCACTCGCGCTTAGAGTTGCGTTTGATGCTTCGCTAGCTATAGTAATTGAGCTGGGCTCCTCGTGATGGCCGTAGGGGCTTGGGGGCTACCTGGTGCAGGTTTCTTTCCGCACTCCACCTCTTGTTCTTGGCGTCATGGCTTGTGTCGACGTGCCTCCACGCGTCGATGCTCTCTCTGGGGCCATAGTTTGCTACTGGTTTGTGGATAGGCTAATGATAGGACAGGATGTGGTATAGTGTTTGTTTGGCTGAGCAGAGAGCAAATTTAGGACGCGAGATATAGGAAAAGGCAGGATTGGAGGTGTAGGAAGCATGGTGCTTTCGTGAAAGGGGGAGTTCGATGGTTGTTGCGGTATGATCCAAGGTCCACGGACCTGTTGGCTAGGAGCTAGGACCCCACTGTGGCCCAGCAACCGGGAATACTATTATCCTTTGATGGCTGTGGTCCAGTTCCGATTTGCCCGATGCCGCTCCTCTCCCTTCCCCAATTGGCAACTGGTTGTTCCAACCCAGTATATAATATAATACCTTTGGGGAATTTCGAGGATATGACAACAGCACCCACCAATCTCTTTATCCTTAAAATTTAAAATATATACTGTATATATATAAAGGTAGATACATGGTAGCATCCCTACTCGTAATATATTTTCATATTTGAACTAGAAAACTTTATTTTTATGTAGAGAATAGAGTGTGATGAGAGTGGTTGCACCGCCCTCGATTATTGCTGTGTGGGTTATTATGTTAACACTAATATGCTGAGGCCTCTGCTATTCTTGCCAGTCCCAATACTTAACTCTACCACTGGTATGCACAATAACATACTATTTCACTACTGTATGCACGAGCCACTCGCTCGAGGTATCTAAAGTCTTCTAGCTACTCCTGCGTGCCAATTCATGTTTAGAAAGTGGAAAAGCGAGAATGAACTTGGGGGAGGAGGGGGCATTCCTCTTCCGTACTGTCGGTGTACAACCAACTGACAAGCTGCTAATATAATTGTGGCCTAGCATAAAAAAACGCAGAATTAAAAGTCTTGCAATAGGGTACTAAACATTTATTTACTTTCCGCGGGCCAGTTGAGCAACCCTGTATCTGACAATAGCTGTCCACACTTGGCGCTTTTGCGTTTACGGCAAGCTGTTGATCCCAAGTGCTCACCCCTAGTTGTTGCTCAGTCCTTCATTCATCTCACCCCAGGTACAATGGCAAGCCCAGAGCTTATGGATGCAAGTGCTCAGCAGCGCCATGCAACTATTTCAGCTGAGTGGTTATGGGATTTGCTTACTGATTGGTGAAAGTTAGGATGTATGACTTATGAATCGCATGTTGTACAAGGGCGGCTAGAGTATGGAAGTTTGAGGTATAGGCAGCCGGGGAAAAGGGGAGGATGAAGAGGCAATAAACAGGAGGGGCAAATTGTCGGTTTTGATCTTGGGCCACTGCATGTAAAGCTCTCGAGTTTTAGGAAATATACGCGGGTATCATTGGTCGTGGTGTTCAGACTGCTTTTTCTCAGAAAGGTTTATGGTGAAATTATCCAAAAACAAGGCTTTAAGATTCGGTGTTGTAATCCCACAACTAGAATAATCGTACCTCGCACGCAGTAGGCTAGAATTGCCCTCTCCGGGTAACAGAGGCCTTGTTATGAAATTAAGAGTAAACTTTTAGTCCTCTGCCGAGGCAGATATCTTAGAAGGTTTCACAAGAAGCTAGGATTTTGTAGTTGATACTGGAGGTGAGAAAAGTCTAATAGATTCTTCCAGATCTTTCTATATTTGCTCTTATTGGAGCTTGCTGAGGGATTGTGATATATGTAGGGGCATGGTCATATGTATGATAATCTGTAAACGGATTAGAGTGCTTTCATTGTCTGCCGCCAATACTTCCATCTTTATCGTTAGTTTGGAGGAAAGAAGAGAAGCATGGTAATAAAATGAATGATGATACAATTCGTATACAACACCCAGGTCTGGGGTGCATGCTCTTTTCTACCATTGGGCCATTGATTCTTATTAGAGAATGAGAATCGATCGTATATATCAAATGTGTATCAGTAGAGAGCGGCAAGAGACGCGATATATTGGATGTGTTCTGGTTTATCCAACTACCCTTCGACATATGTGCGTGGGCAAGATGCTCAAATACTGAATTAGGAAAACAATGGCTTCCATAGAGATTCTAATCCAATCACCCCATTCCTAAAACTTGTAATACAATCTACCCACAGCTCATTACCCCGCTTCGTCTCACGGCTCTCCGCTCTTTTTACTGACCGCTTACCCAGCTATTCCTCGCTGCTTACCCCGCATTTTATGACTGCGAGTAATCCCAACTGGCTTTCGCAAGGTTGACCCTGTATCATCCTCACCGGTGAAAGGTGCAGATTCTTTGTAGGCTATTCTAGTAACCAAGGGAGGGTGGGCTCTGGCGATTGACAATACGCCCTCTCGCCGGGGCTCTGCTTAGGTATCATGTGGCTGTGGTAGGATTCAGTGTGCTCTCGTGTGGTAAGACTTGTAGTGTCTTGTAGTACAAAGGCTGGATGGTTGATTAGCCCTAGCCCAATGTTATGCTTAACAAAGGCTGGTTGAGGAAGTGCTTTTGTAAATATATCCGCCGTCATCTCACCAGTCGGACAGTATATGACGGCGACTGATGTGTTCTCCACATTTTCCCGGAAAAAGTGGTATTGAATATCAAAGTCTTTTGTACGTGGGTGGAACGGTGGATTCCGTCCGTGTCAGAGAGCCCCTTGGTCATCAATCTTAATATGGCATATCTCCTCCATATGCTGTCTAGCTCCAAGATCTTGTAGTATACCCTGTATCCAAAGCGATTTCATTACTGCTTGGGTGAGAGCCATGAACTCGCTCTCAGTTGATGACAATGCTACCGTCGTCTGCTGCTTGCTATTCCAGCAAATCCCCGCTCGGTTCAAGAGCAAGGTGTAGCCACCGATAGACCTCCTATCCTTGCTGGATGGCCAAACAGCATCGGTGAAGCCGTATCCCAATCTGTGTATTCCGTAGCAGAGACAGCGATTCAGCCTCCCAGCTAGGTATCGCAAAAGTCTTTTGAGTGCAGAAGAGTGTGTAATATCTGGATTCGTATGGTACTGACAAACCTTCGCCATGGCATAGGCAATGTCGCGACGGGAACCTAACATTGTGTATATTAATGACCCCACCGCAGATTGGGATTTTCTGTTGTTCTCAGGTATCCCTTCAAACTCGGGTGTACTTTTTTCCAGGTGGACATGGGGATCAGCAGGAGTTATGGCTGGATTACAGCATTCTAATCCGTACTGGAGTAGGACTTTCTCAATATATCTCTTCTGTGATAGGTGTAAGGTCCTTTGGTTGCAGTTTCTCTCAATTTCAAGTCCCAGGAAGCTGGTCAGCGGGCCTAAGTCTGTCATCTCAAATTCGGCGTGTAACTTTCCCCAAATCCAGGCAACTAACTCCTTGGTTGGTGCTGCGACCACTAGGTCATCGACAGAGAGTAGTAGTATGACTTGCTTTCCTTAGTTTATAAAATAGGTATGACCGTAATCGCTTCGGATAAAGTCATGGAATTTGGAGAAGTTGTTTATCCTCCCATACCATCTGCGCGGAGAATGTTTCAAGCCATAAATGGCCTTAAATAACCGGCAGGCGATTGGTGTCTGATACTCATGGGCTCTTTATTTGTGGGAATTGCCACCGCTTCCCGTACTTCTATATATATTGTTTCTTCCAAACCTCCATTTATGTACGCTGTGTTCACATCCGTCCCCTCAATTTCGCAGTCATTCTCACAACTTTGAGCGAGGAGAATCTGTATCATAGTAAATTTGACTAGCTGAGCGAAGGTTTCTTGGTATTCTATTCCCGGTGGTTGACTATGCCCTTTCGCAACCAAGCAGGCTTTAAATCTGATCTCATCCTTTTTTTCGACATAGCTAGCGACCCCCGATTTTGGTTCGCCCCTCGGGTAATTTCACCATCACCCATGTCTCATTCTTATCTAGTGAGTTTAGTTTAGATAGCCAAGCCAAGCACCATGGCTCTTTCTGTGTACCACACACTACTTGGATTAGCCTCAGCGGCTCGCCTTCCTCTGCCCCGGCAAAAAGTGCGTAGTGTGCCTTTAACCCATCTTCCTTGCTTTGGTTACCTCTCCTTTCCGATCTTGGGGGTAAGGAAGGATGCCGCTTCCGATCTGCCTCTCGTGCTCTTCCTCTTATGCCTCGAGATTCCTTGGTACTAGAGAGAGGCACGATGGGCCGTACCGTAATAGTTTCCTGAATATCGCCCACCGGAGCAGTAAGATCTAGAGGTGGTATAATTGTATCGAAAAGAGAGAAGTCACTTTCACTCACAGTAGTTGTCTTTTTCTCAGGTGCATGTATTTTGGTGTGGTTTCCCCACCCGATGGTGGTATCGCTTCACCCATGGTGTTCAAAGACTGGAGTTGGTTCGTCGATTATAACATTCCTGGAAGTAAGGAATCGCTTCTCCTGTGGTTCATATAGCCTGTATACCTGGGAGCCGGAACTCCCCTCATATCCTACAAGTATACACTTTACTAATTTCTGATTTAGCTTTTATCGCTTTTCTTTGGGGATATGCACCAAGGTGGTAGAACAAAAAACTCGTGAATGCCCCACACCGGGTGGATTACCAGTCCAGTATTCAAGAAGTGGCATATCCTTAGGGCTTCGTTAGGGTAGGTGATTCTGTAGGTGGACAGCGGTGAGTACTGCCTGGCCCCAGAATTCCATTCCTAGTTGGGCTTCTTCCAGGACACTGTGTGCATTCTCCATGATTGTTCGGTTGGCTCTTACTACCGGGCGATTTTGCACGGGTGAATATGGTGGGCTAAAAATATGCGGTATCCCCACTTCCTTTAGATACCTTAGAAATTTCTTACGGTGGTATTCACCTCTACCGTGACTTTTGAAGGACTTGATTTGTTTCCCGCTGCTTTTCTCCGCTCGAGACCTATATAATGGCTTACTACTGAGTATACTCAAAAAAGTCCAAAGGCCTCCTACACCCAAACCAGTGCGGCTCCCTCCCCGGGCTCAGTGCCACTGACGCCTGCCTCGCACTCTCGCATGAAGTCAAGACGCTCCAAAGACCCAGACTGGAGGTCTCCACCCTCTTTGTAGACATCAAGGCTGGTTTTGACAATGTCGACGCCCCAACTCTTCGGGCCAGGCTTCTGGCCTCCCACGTACCCTCATACATGGTCGACTGGGTTTCCTCCTTTTCTTTCAGAGAGAACATGCACCCTGGTCTTCCAAGGCTCCCCCAACCTCTCCTCACCAGTCTCCATCGGGACCCCTCAAGGGTCCCCCATATCCCCCCTACTCTTCCTCCTCTACGTCGCCCCCCTCCACATGTCCATACCCAGAGGTCTCATGGTCTCCTACGTCGATGACTTCTCGATCACGGTGGCCTCCCCGTCCTATAGAGGTAACATACGACGCCTACAGAACATATTCTCCACCATTTCCGCAAAAGGCCGAGACATAGGAGTCTCCTTCTCAGTCCCCAAAACAGAACTCATCCACTGGCGGACCCCGAGCCAGAGAACCCCCAGATCAGCAGCCCCCATCGTATTAGAGGACCACCTCTTCCACCCCTCCGAGGTCGTTATGTGGCTGGGCTACTGGTTCACCCCCGCCCTCTCCCCCACGCACCACTTCAGACATAGGCTTTCCTTAGCCCAGGCTGTCTTCTCCTTCGTCAAACGGCTCTCCTCCCCAGGTGCGGGGACACGCCCCTTTTTGTGCCATCGCATCGCCACCGGTCTCCTCTGCCCCATACTCACGTACGGCGCTGACCTCCTTACCCCTACATACACTGCGCTCAGAGGCATGAACAGTTTCTGGCACAGGGTCCAGAGATGGACGACCAACAATTTTTACTCCACCCCCACCTCTATCCTGGCACGCGAAGCATGCCTCCCCCCAATCGTTTCGTACTGTAGATACCGAAGACGACTAGCCGCCCTTAGGGTAGCCTGCGCCCCCCCATACGCCAACCCAGCTGCGGCTAGACTTCCACCGTCTTTCCCCTCCCTTTCCTCCTTCAGAGCTCAGGACTCGTCCAGACACCTTACAAGAGGCCTCACCTCCGTCTACCTCCCCCTTGACTGGCGCACCCAGGTCCCCTCCCCACCAGTGAGGAAACACCTTCCGGTTGACGCACTCGCTCACCTCACCTGGCCGCTACAAGAAGGCCTCACACGCCTTCCTATGGTCTTACACGCCCCCCCCCGACCTGGGACAAACATCCCCCGGCCGGACCTCATGAAAAGAACCTACCAGGCGCTACGAGCCCGGGCTAGGAACATGCTCTTACAAGACTGGGTCAAAGACGACCCCACACCTTCCTACTACGACTACCCCCCCTCCCTCACCCCCCACCCCTTCAGGGGCCTGGGAAAGTTTGTGGCAGGGAGAATCCACCAGATGCGAGCAGGGAAAAGCTACCTGGCCGCCCACCCAACCTGGTCCGACGAGGACCCCAACCTCGCGTGTCCACGGTGCGAAATCGAACCCGAAACGTTCCGACACGCCATCCTGTCCTGCCCCGCCCGAGCAAGGGTCCGAGACCTCCTACTGAAAGACGTCTCCTCCCTCGGTAAAGACGCCAACCTGTGGACCGAACCCCCCCTACTACACGCCCTTGGCGAATACATCGTCACCACGAGAACCGGCTTCCCCCCAGACATGAACCCCGAGGGCTTTTCCCTCCCTTCCCCCCCCTCACCCCCCCCCGGTCCAGAAACCCCCCGCCCCCAGAGTTCCATGTAGTTTCCTCAGTTAGGTTTTCCTGTTGTGTTCTCTTGACAGATGTGGTTTCTAGTTGGCTTTGATTTTTCCCGTACACGTAATAGTTCCTTGCAAAAAACGCGGAGACAAGAAGTAGCCTGTGTTGTTAGTTTTTCCTTTAATTTTGTTTCCGTATGGAACGATAGCCGAATGGTTTTAGGCTAAGAGAAGATTCAGTCGACGCGGTGGAAGGGTGAAATGGTTTCTTTTGTTACAATGTTTTGATTTATAGGTTTTGTTCTTTCCATAGCTAGCGCTGCACGAAGCTTCTTTACCTACAAACAATGAACGCATGATAAAAAAAAAAAAAAAAAAAAAAAAAGAGTATACTCAAAACATAGAGATGAATTACTTATGACTATCTTCTTACTCTATGATTATTGCCTTATCATCTCTACTTTTCACAACAGCCTCATCTTCACCACAAGGCTATTCAAGATGAAATCAGATTTGGGAGTGGCTATAGGACGATTGTTAAGAGTGCCGAGGGATTGTAGGTGATGCCAATTTGGATTCTCCCATCACAACCCAATTAGCCTATGAAAAGGTCGAGGTGTAAAATTGCCCTTTTGCGATATTTGAAGTTGGATGCAGTCAAGGGTGTTCAATCCGTGTCAGCGTTAACAAGTCCCAGATTATTAGCAAACTCTGTGCAATCATGCCTGATCACTCAGAAGCCTCCAGATATCAGTAGTCAGGCTAGGGGAGGACCGGCTAGATGAATTTCAGGAGTCGGACTGCAGTCCACATTTTAGTTGTGCTAGACCCTGACATTGCCCCTGGAAGCCCAATGCTTGACTAAGCCAGCTGTCAGTGTTGAGACGTATCGGCAGGCTATAGGGGAATGCGAGAAGTATGCGAGGTTTCAAGAGTAGTGCAGACTCTAAAGGAAGCAAACAACTTGCATTACAAGTTAAACCAAGGGAAGAAATTGAAGAGAGCGAAGAAGAAAGGGAAGGCGACAGAAGTAAGGAGGGGAGTGTAAAGGAAAGAGGAGGTGATGCAAGCGGTCACAAGGTGTCACTTGTAACCTCAGCCACAAAGAAAGTTGTAATCTGGTGGATGATTGTTTGGACTGCTTGTTAACCATATGCCAATGACCTGAATACTTGGAATGTGATGGAC
>Ga0307507_10003663_pt1 | contig 29096 bp, 6 predicted proteins | sample 7_EM_MG_FD_207223 | JGI IMG/M metagenome (GOLD analysis project Ga0307507, IMG submission 207223) | Populus trichocarpa ectomycorrhiza microbial communities from riparian zone in the Pacific Northwest, United States - 7_EM | ecosystem: Host-associated > Plants > Roots > Unclassified | place... | reverse complement strand
AGGGTTTTTTCCCGTCAATATTACTTTTCCCTTGTGTACGGAGTAGTCTGCGTGGGCCTAGATAGGATCCGTATTAGACGTTAATCAAAGAATCTACTACTATATATTAGCGATAAAAGAGCCTAGACACTTATACTCTTCCACTTTTTATCCTAAGGCGCAACTTGGCCTTAGAATAATTTATTTTCCAAGTTAACTAAAGGTAAGGTACTTTGTGGCGTCTAAGTACAATTTATAGAGTGGGTATAATTTAAGGAACAAGAGTAACTACGGCGGACCTTCTTAAAGGGGTAAGTTTGGCAATACTTTTAAATATATCCTTTTTTACCGCATCTAAAGCATTCTCTATTTATGGCTCGAGTTCTTTATTTATTAATTCCTAAGGATATATAGGATTAAGCGGTATTAAGGTCCATAGTGTTATATATAAGGCTTTTAGGTTTTAGAGACGGATCGCGCTTTAGGATATATACTAGTTTTATAGTATTTTAAATATAAGGTATAGTTAACTTTAGAGAATAAGTCTGTTTGTTATATTAAAGGTCCTTATTAATTTATTAACATATTATAATAAATTTGGATAGGTTTTTTAGCAGTTCCCTATATACTAACTAGGCTCTAATTTTATCTAAAATAGCTTATTAAAGAGCAGCGACTCTAGCGGCTTTATTTTAATCTAGTTCGCTAACTAGGCCTAAAATTTCTAAAAAGAAGCTGGTAAAGTCTTGGTTTTTAAGTTTAGTAATAGCTATATGTTTACGGCTGGCGTTATTATATATTTATTCTAATAGGGAGATAAAGATTTTAAAATTTATAAAGGTGCCATTACGGAAGAATAGATCTATAGTTTATGTAGCGTCCTTACTTAAATAAGATATTTTATAGCTAACCTTACTAGCTTTAGTAGGGTATTAGTTAGCGTTTATTATAAGCTTAAGACGGAGCTTGGTTATAAAGGGATGTAGGTTATTTTAATTTCTATTAAATATTGGAGGATTAGGGAGCTTTTTAGATTTTATAATAGGTACTAGGTTTATTATATGTACAAATTAAGCTACTATTACTAGTTTGGTATTTGTATTTAATGGGTTAGGTTTAAATACCGTTATTTTAATTTTGTTTATAGGTATTGCTATTAGGGTCTCTAACGTATATACCTTGGCGTTATAAAGTTCTTTGCAAAGTGCTTCTATTAATTGCCAATGCTAGGCTTCTAGTGCAGCTTACTACTAAGCTAAGGCATCTATAAAGGACTGTTATATTATGGTTAACTGTTCCCTAACTAGGGATATAATACTTATAGTTATTAAAAGGGATTTGGGTTTGTTTGCCATTTTAATAATAGTTGTTTTAATATAACGTAATATAAGGGCGCGAAGAGACTTTAGGGAAGATTTAAAGGAATAATATAAATTCTATCTAAATCTAAGGGTATATAGCTCTTATAGAGTACAAGACGTTATATAAAGAAGAGAAAGGAATAATAAAAGAATCTTATAATTAAACAGTTAGGGGTTTTAGTAGTTAATATGTGCGTATATACGCACGCGGTCTTTAACGGATTTTGGTAGAATTCAATTGAATTTAATTAAAGCGTTGGAATTTATCTGTTAAGTATTTCACTGAGACATTCCTACTGTAACTGGGCTAGTCCCGTTATAGAACTAGAGGATTACCTTAATTATTCTAAAAATATTCTAAAAGAATATTAGGACTAAAGTCCACAATCTATAAATTACAAAAAGCACTCTAATATTATAGTGTTATTATAACCTATAAAGAAAGCTCGCGTAAAGAGTAAAAAATAAGTTAAATTGGATATAAACTGGATAGGCTTTAGAAACTATAAGAATTAGGGCTACGGCCTAAGGTAGGATAGGTCCTTAGCCTTTCTATGTATATAGTATAGAATTAATAGGGTATCTTACTAGAATTGTATTCCTATTTATTAGTCTATATTAAAAATAGTATTCCTATACATTTTTTAATGCCTTATAAGGCCTTTCTAAGTACTAATTAAAATCCTTAATTGCTACTATATATAAGAATAATCCTAAATACCTAATTAAAAGCTACTATATATTATCCTTAGGAGTAAAATTAGTATTTATCGGCCTATTAGGTAAAGGCTAATAGGAATAAGATCCTTTTATAGGAGTATAAGTAGGTATAAAAATAGAGGCAGGATAATAAGGTGTAGAAAGAGTAGAGATTTTTAATACTTAATACTAATATTAGGTTTAAACTAGTACTAATAAAGTTCCTAAGGCGTAAGCTTATAGTTAATAAAGACGCGCTTAAGCCTAAAATAAATAGAGATGTTAGTTGGCTAGTAAAATCTAGAACTACTAAAACCTTACTATGGCAACTGTTAGTTACCTATCTATTAGGTATTTAAAGGATAACCTACCTAATACCGTATTATATTATGCTCTTTAGAAACTTAATGCGTATACACGAACTCCTTTTTATAATAGACAATAGCCTTCTTCTTATTGCCCCTATCTTTTACCCTATTCTTAGTATACTAACCTTATTCCCTTATTAGGTGTTACTAGCTAGCTTACTAGAAATTATAGGCGGTATAGATGGCTATAGTATAGTCTTAAATTTAACCTAGATATTTAGTATTAGCGCTAGAATAAGATAGAGCTTAGGCGATATAGTAGTTAAGGATATTAAAGAAACGTTGCCACTTAGGCCTAGGCTATTAAAGCTTAAAGTTAGTAATAGAAACCTATTAAGGATAGAAAAGCTTACCTTAACACAACTGCCGCTCTTAGTATATATATATTAATTATAAGAACTAAAGGTATTAGACCTTATATAGTAAGTCTTATTATAAGCATCTAAAATATTCTTATTAGACTTCTGGTCTTTTAAGGACATATAAATAAAATTATTTAGGTAGAACTAGCACCAATTATGGGTTAGTAGAGGTTAAAGTTCTACATATATCGGTAGGGCTAGAATATACCAAGGAATTAGTTTAGAGAAGTAATTAGTAGGAGAATAAAGAAGTATATTAAAATAATAATAGAAAAGAAGAAAATCTTAATAAATATATTAAGTAAATGTTTAAATTAGACGAAGGTTAATATAAGGACGCGAAGATGCTTTAGGGAGGATTTAAAGGAATAATATATATTCTATCTAAATCTAAGGGTATATAGCTCTTATAGAGAATAAGACGTTATATAAAGAAGAAAAAGGAATAACGAGAGAATTATATAATTAAATAGTTAGGGGTCTTTGGTAGTTAATACGTGCGTATATATATACGCTGTCACGGATCGACTCAGCAGTTTACAAATAAGCTTGATTGCTAGCTATTGACCGTGCTAAGTATATTGACGCGTGATGGTTTAAGACGTTTGACAAAGAACAGGAACAGGTTAGGAAACGTGGTCGAAGATATAGGGGTTGCGATGGTACGTGCGTAGGTGTTACGGGACGAACGTGCGCGGGTGACTCTCGTGACATACGCGGTCTTTAACGGACTTTAGTAGGATTTAATTAATCTAGCAGAACTTAGCAGAAGTTAATTAAGCTAGTAAAATTTGGTAGAATTTGGTTAAAGCTTTAGAATTTATCTGTCAAGTGTTTCACCAAGACATTCCTACTATAACTAGGCTAGTTCCATTACAATAAGGTTGAATTTGCTGCCGTCTTAGTACTTAAGTAGAGGCTTTAAGGAGAGCGCGGCTAAGTCTTATTTGGAAGGCCTTATAAGCGGCCTTATGTGGCTAGCCAGAGGCGGTAAAAAAGGATCATTTATAATAGTTAGTGACGATTATATTAATAAGGAAATGGAATAGAGGCTTCTAGGTCTTCTAGTACGGCTTTAGGCTAATATAATATAACCTTATTTAATTAGCTCTATTAACATCGTTAGTATAGTAATTATATAAATTAAATACTAAAGGAATAGGTAACTAAGCCTAAGGCTTATTGCTAAATATCTTATAAGTCTATAAGGCTCCTACAGCTATTCTAGCAGGCCATTATTGGTTTTAAACCGTTAAATCTAAAGCTGGTAGTATATAATGTTAGTATATAGTATTAAGTTTTAATATTTAAATCGTCAACTTATAGTTACCCATAGTAGTTATGAATAAGGCTATCCTAGCGTTCTTTTAGGCAAGCTACAGTACCTAGCTATTATTTATAACCTCTATATATAGAGTACCCTAAGGAATCTAACCTTTATAAAGTAATTTAAGGTTAATAAGGGTAGAACTTATCCGTTCTTTGCGGTTTTTAGCGGAGTTCTTATCCTTCTATTTACAGGCTGTTTAAGTTATCCTTACTATTCCTACTAATCTAAAACCTTCTACACGCCGCTACTTAAGTAATTTAATACTAGTAAATATATATTTAAGCTAGATAACATGTTAGTATAGCTAATAGAGGCATTATTTGGTTTTAGCATCCTCCTATAGCACTAAGTTAAGGACCACCGCTTCTGTCTTTATAAAACCGTCCTTTTTAATAAAACTCTTATTTAGATTATAGGGACCTTTACCTTCGCCTTTTATATAAAATAGCTAGTTAAGAATGTAGCTCTAATTGGCCAGTATCTATATTTTAAAGCCCTTAGGTATTGGTTTAGATAGAATATTTATAATTTTACTTGCGCGGCCGGTAAATCTCTTAATTAATTTGTTAACAGTAAGGTGGATTTTTGGTTTATAAAAACTTTAATAATAAAGCTATAGATGCTTGTTAAGGTCGCCTATTTATTAAAAGGCGTTTTAAAACAGTTTATTGTCTTCTTCTTTAGGCTTTATACAGTAGAAGTAGCGGTTAATTTAGTGCTAGCGGCTATAGCTAATAAAGTCCCCTATACCATAAATCGGGCCTTTTTATAGGGAGCTGTTCTAATAGTCCTCTATCATAGGCTCTTTATAAACGCCTATATAAAGTAAGACGCCTAAATATGCAAGTAGCTCCTCCTATAATGTTGGTTTTTATACTTTAGGGGACTCCTTTAGCTAACGCTCTTCTAGAGTTAGATTAAGCTCTATATTGTAATTTATATATTCCGCTAGCTAATTAAGGACCTTATCTATAAAGAAGAGCCTAAATAGCGCCAAAGGATGGATTGATATTATCTAGTATATCTAGACGCCTAAGAAGCTTGTTATTGTAAAGAGGAAGTGGGTTAAAGCTTAGGAGCTGTTTTGGCTTAAGGGGAGGGTTTCCTTTTACCTGTTTTAATTTTTAAGAATACTAAGTTAGTAGGACAAAGTCCTTATCGTTAGAAGCTTTGTTTCGTACCATAAGTAGTAATATTTAAGATTTAAAGTCTGGCTCTACTAACAAGAATCTTATAAAGTTAAAGTTGAAGTTCCTAGCATAATGCTAACCGCCTATAAGTAAGTCCTTCCTATTGGCGCGCACAGGCCATAGATTTGAGTCCACTATTAACAGTGCAAGGGATAAATTAGGATTTAGTAATGGTTTTAGGTATACTACGGACAAGATAACAGGGAAGACCCTATAAATTAAAACTATAAGGTTAAGCATAGGTATTAAAAACAGGAACGTTTTGCTATTATAATAGGGATTCTAGAATCCTATAAGAGAAAGCCATAGGGATCTATATAAAAACCACTAGGGATACTATCTAAAGAAGACACTGTTTAAAAATAAGTAGTAGCACTAGGAGAAGAGGCCCTAGGGATTTAAAAGGGTTCCCTAGGGATAAAAGGAGAGTATCTAGTCTAGTACTGGAGATATATAGTAGAGTTAATGATATAAAGAGGACTAAAAAGATATAGAGCGAAGATTTAGAAAATTTAAGAAACTGTAAAGTACCTATAAGAGCACTGCCCGTTTATTATATATGGGGATTATAGCAGTATACTACTTTTATATAAACTGTTACCAAAACTAAGAATAAAGGCATCCCTAAAGTATAAAGTTAATTCCTAATATTAGGGTATCCTAGAGGTATTAGAGAGATACTATATAAAGTTATTTTATAAAAAGAAAGAAAGAATAAGATAATAACTTAAATACTAGAAGTAGTAATGGGAGCCTCCTCCTCTATTTTAATGTTATTATTAGTAGTATTATTAGCACTCCTATCCCTAGAAGTATTAGCATTTTTACTAATTTTTTTTTAGAGTGGCGGGAACTAGACGGACTACTATAAAGGGAGACTAGCGGGGAGAACGTTTATCTTTATTACTATTCTTAGTATTATCCTTAGGTTTTAGATTAGCATCTAGATAGGGATTAGAAAGTTAGCAGCTAAAGAGTTAGCATAGTTCCTAAATGTATTACTAAAGAGACTTATCTAGCCAGAAAGGCCCGCGTAAGAGTGCGAATGTTATTATTTATAAGAGTAAGCTGCTTATAGATACGCTTCTAGATACTATATATCTAAGGTTATTATATCTCTATAGTAATATAAACCCTTATTAAATTAAAGAGGCTATATGCAATAAAAGATACCTTCTGTCCCTGTCTTTTACTATTCTAATATAGACAGAAATCCCTAATAGCGCACTAAAACTAGCAAGCCTTATACGCATAAATGGCGGAGATCTAATATAATTACTAAAATTTAGAATAGGATGAAATGGGAAATACCAGAATATAGGTTTTTCTCTAGCTGCGATAGTAGGAATACTTAGATTTGTTCTTGCTAAAGCGCGGTATTTTATAGGCGTAGGCTGGGTCTAGTATAAGCGCATAAATATAACAACGGCAGTACTTTAGAGAAACCACTATAGGAGTAATAGAAGTGGTCTATAGTGCTATTAAAAGAGGGATAATGCCGCTGCTAGTCTAGGGACGTGTAGTATAACTATAAGCTATTATAAGAGAATACTATAAGAAGTTAGTATTATTAAAGAGATAAAATGGGGATCCTATTACTTATAGATGCGTTATAAAAAGGGAACAAAGCAGTGGTAAAAAAATAGCTGGAGATGTAGAAGCTAAAAGACAAGATAAATAGTGTTGTTAATAGAAAGACGCATAAGAAACGACAGCTTATAAACTAGAAGAAATTAAAACCGAGACGTTATTATTAGGACCTATTTTAGGTAAATAGGGATAGTGGCTAGTTAACGCGTTATATGGGATAACCTCTAGATTAGCTTATAATAAACTCTTATTATAAAAAAGGAGAATCCTATCTAGTTTTTATTATTATTATTAAGGTTCTATTATAAAGGTATTATAAAAAGCTATAGTAAATAAAGAGCGGAGGAATAGAAGATAAAGTAAGGTTTTATATAAGCGAAGAGCTAGTAATAAGCCGCATTATAGAGTACCTTTCCACTAAGAACTTTCCCTAGTAGTTTTCGTTGGAACTCTATAAACGTTATTAAGAGGCGAAGTCTTAAAGGACCAAAACCTTTAAAGGGGAGGCAATTGTAATAGGCTCTCCTAAAAGATATATATTAGATAAGACAGGTAAAGGTTTTACTAATGTCCTACTAATATCCCAGGGGGGATATAGTTAGATAGATAAGGGGTAAAGGGTTTTACTAGTGTCTTAGAAGGATTATAAAGGGAGCTGGTTCTCCTCTAGAGAAGAACTAGCAATTAGTCTCTAAATAGAAGAGGTTAGAAAACATTTGTCCTTTAATATATAAAGCTTGTTCTACCTTTAGCTTACCTTTTACTTACCTATAACTCTTATTCTATACTATTAATTAGATAATTATACGTTCCAGTTAAACTGACCTCTTATACTTAAAGCGGTTAGCAATAGCATTAGCTTATAGGTATTTCTTTTTTGTGTATATAGATAGGGCTAATAGCTAGGGGCCCGCCGGTTTAATGCCTAGACGTAGGTTATAGCTATAGTTAGTAAAAAACAGTAAGAATCCCATAGTTTTATTAACTTAGTTATATATAGCAAACTTAGTAAGGGGGAGTTAATCTATCTAGTTATCTTAGGTAAAGCTTATAAAAGCGCTTAGATACTTATTTATTACTATATTAATAATCTTAGTCTAACTGTTTATTTTAGGGTGCTATACGGAACTAGGGCTTAAGGCTACCTTTAGGCGCTAGCTTAGGCAATAGTAGAAGTTAGAAATAAATAAAGAGCCTCTATTAGAAATAATAGTACTTAGGGCGCTGTGTAACTTATAGATAGTATAGGTAAATGCTTTAACAAGTTTTTTAGTATTTAGGCTAGTAATAGAAATAAAGTGTTTTATCTTTATTAGGCGGTTAATAACGATAAAGATATATTTATATATTTTGCCGTTATGGAGGCACTTAGGTAGGTTAATAATATGGTTAATAGAGATATTGGTCTATAGGCGGACTAATAGTTCTAGTAGTTTAAGGAAATTAGACGATACTAAGCGTGGGGTTTTTATGCGAAAGTAGAGAGCGCAGTCTTTTATAAAGATAGCCATGAACTATAAAATACCTAGCTACTAATAGGTTTAATTAAAGAGGTTTAGGGTCTTAATATGACCTAGATAGCCTATAGGACCTAAACTATATATATAGTATATAACTTCTAGTTAGAGTTTAGGTAAATTAGGGATAAATACTTAATTTCTATAGTAGATTAGGCCGTTAATAATTAAATATTTTAATTTGTTATAGTGGAGTAACTTTCTAATCTGCTTGGGCTAACGGCGTACTTTACGGCCTTCCCGTTCACGTAGCGTAGCTAATATATCCCTAGCGAGTTTATTCTCCTTATAGGTATTCTTAATAAGCCCCTTAAAGGGTTTTTTATTAGGCTTTAGGTCTATTACTGTGATAAAGTCTTTGGCTCTTTAGTCTTAGGATTTACTTAGTAGCTCTTCTAGAATAGCGGGATTAATTTTTTTATAGTAAGATAATACGGTCTTGGTGTTATAGACGTTTATTTCTAGTATTAGTAGGCGCTACGCTTAGGAGGCGGCTAAGAGTGTCTGGGATTATGACTTTAGTGCTAGGCCTATAGATAATAATAAAGTTAAACTAAGAGAAGAACGTAGCCTAATAGACTTAGCGCTAGTTTAGTTATTTTGTTATTATAAAGGTCTAGAGGTTCTTATAGTCTGTAATAATCTTAAATAGTTACTTAGCTCCTTATAGTTTAGGGCGCTATTCCTTTAATACTTTTATAATTACTAGGAGCTCTTTATTATATATCTTATAGTTATATTTAGGGGCGAAGTACTTAATAGAGAAGAATATAACTAGCTTAAGTTTGCTATCTTTGCCAGCTTAGTAAAGTACTCCTCCTAAAGCCTAGTTTAAGGCGTTTATCTTTACTATGGTCTTCTTTATATAGTTATAGTACGCTAAGACTGGTATTATAGTAAACGCTCTTTTTAGAGTCTAGAATGTTTATACTTAATTAGGGCCTTATAACTAGTTGGTACTCTTCTTTAGTAGCCTAGTTATAGGCTTAACTACCTTAAAATAGCCTTAGATAAATTGTTAGTAGAAATTCTTAAAGCTAAGAAACTGCTATAGTTTCTTAACTAATGTTGGGTCATTCTATTTCTATAAGGCCTATACCTTCTTAAGATCTATAGTTATACCATTAGTTAAGATAATTAAGCTAAGGTATTTTGTTTTAGTAGTATAAAACTTATACTTATTAATATTAATCTGGAGTCTAGCATTACTAAGTCTCTAGATAATTTTTTTATATATAATTTATATACTTAGTATATATTTTAGAGAAGATAAGGACGTTATTAAGGTATGCAGTATAGTAGTTATTAAGGGCGTTATATAGAATATAGTGGGTGCGTTATAGAGACTAAATAGTATAATTAGCATCTTATAGAGTCCAAACTAGGTAATAAATGCTATAAGCTACTTATGGCCTTTCTTTATCCAGATCTAGTTAAATATAGTAATTATATTAAGCTTAGTAAAGTACCTAGCGTTATAGAGTGCGTTAAGTATTTTATGGACTAGTAGTAATAGGTACTAATTCTTAATAGTAACTATATTTAGGCCTTAGTAGTTATAGTAGATTTATATACCGCCGCTAGGTTTTATAGTAAGGAGAAGTAGTATAGTAGCTAGTAAGATTAATTTACGGATAAAGCCTTTATCTAGTATCTTATTAATCCACTTCTTTATATACCTAAGTATAGTAGGTAAAAGTGGTCTGTTTTTATAGTATAGGGCTTACTTTCTGGGCGTAATCTTAATTTTATAGCCCTATAGTTGGTAAGGGGGTAGTTTACCTGCGTTTTTATAGAGGAACTGTTTAATATATTTGCGAAACCCCTTTAGTAAGTATTATAAAATATTTTTGTAAGTTAATCCTAGTTTGCCTTTCAGAAATTTCTTAATATTAATATTAACTATCTTCTGGCATAGAGACTTATACTTAGTTTTTAGGTTCATTTTAAGGAAGTTATAAAAATAAGAGGGTAGCGCTTTATAGGCTTCCTCTATTATATAGTTACCTTCTACTAATGTTGGTAACACAAGGTGATATCACGTAGCTACGGTTTATAGATAGTATGATAATTGTTATTCTATTCTTTTTCCTGCTTGAGGAAGGGTGAGGAGCTTAAGGCTCCTCGCCACGCTAGTGCCGCGGCAACACGTGACGGCAACTTGCCTCGCGTAATAGTAACTTACCTGTATTCCTAACACTGGTAACTCTTCTTTTGTGGTTGCCATCTATATATATATACCGCTTGACTAGCGTAACAAATATCAATCCTCCTTACTTACTATTACCATTGTAATATAAGTCTCGCTGTCCCAAAATTTGCCTTTTAGCACGTGGTGCTTTCTTACTTAGGAGTTATAGGTAGATATCTTATTAGAAGGGCCGCTAAGGCGCTAGTAGTAAGTAAGCTAATAGCAATTTTCCATCCCGGGGATGGAAAATCCTAATTGGCTAGTTTAAGTTAGGGTCTACAGAATGTTATACTCCTACTCCCTTTTAACCTAACCTTTAACTTATATATATAGAGTATTTGTGTTAACAAACGTTTCTAAAGCCTTGTTTAGGTTTGCCTTTGTTATTACGTCTACTAGGTTATCTTAACCATTAATCTATTAAATCTTAAAGAGTTCTTGCTGTTTGTAGGATTGCCGAAGTGCTATAATATTAATTATAAGGCGCTTCTCCTTTGTAGTACCAAGCTTGACTAAACACTTATAGAGGGAATATAAGTCGGTATACACGATTATAGGGATAATAGGAAGTTTGAGTTAATCTATAATTATCTTTAGGGTAGTTCTAATTGCGATTACTATGTTAACTCTGCTAACCATTCCATATATCTCTAACGCTAAAACGCTTTAAGTAATATACTTACTCTTAGTTAAGCTTTAATAGATAAAATTGCTATAGATTATAAAGTCATTTTCTCTAGTAGACTTGTTCGCGATAATAATCTTATATCCCAGCTAGGAGCTAAAATCTTTATTATTTACAAATAACCTATCAACAAATACAAAGAGCTTAGTAGTGGGAAGATTAATAGGTATATAGAGTAGTCCCTAATTAAGATAGTTTATTTGCCAGGAAAGACGCTTATTTAGGGCAAGAATATTATCTTTAGTTGGTTCCTGGTGTTAAGCGGTAATAGAGAGATTAAAGAAAGCCTTAGGTTAATAGATAGAAGCAATATAGGCTCTATAAGCGCGTTACTCCATATATCCTTGCTTTAGAGAATTAGCGTTAATAACATTAATTTTCTTACCTTAACCCTTCTAGCGCAAAGCAATAGAATCCTTGTTTAGGGAAAGGGTGCATCTATTAAAGAGTAATAGTATTATTAAATCAAGCTTTTCCTTTAGCTTTATTATAAGATTTGCCTTTACTAATTTATCTTCTTTAAGAGCTAAGAATTGGTTGTCTCCTAAGATAATTATATTATTAGTTTATATACTGATAATTCTAAATGGAGTTCCTATAGTTATAATTAGGAAGCATAGGTTAAATATAGAAGTAGTTATTAAAAGCTTTTCTTTATAGTGCTTACTATAAGTAGCCCACCAATAGGTTCCTGCCTCTGCAATTCCATATAATGGCTTAAGCACAACTATAATTGTATCTTCGGGATATTAGTAACGAATTTGCTTTAAAAAGTATACTAATATTAAATGCTAAAGGTGTATCTCTAATTAGGTATAGGCCTAAGTAATATCTTATAAATAAACCGCTATTCTATTCTTTATTAAGGAGGGAGCTAGCGTAATAATAACTCGCTAACTAGCTCGTTAAATTATAGGAGATTATATAAAAATTACCTCCTTACTATTATTGTTGTAACCTTAGATAACAAGCCTTAATTTTTTAAATAGAGTATTAGTAGCTTTGCCCTTAATCTTATTAACTATTCTTAACTTAAAGATGCGAACTCTATTAAACTTAATAAGGTTATACTTCTTAAATTTAAAGACTCCTCTTGTAATAAGACTATTAATCTCCTGCTTATTAGATGCTTGGAAAGGAGCTTTAGGGGTTATAATACAACCTTCCTTTTAAAGCTATTTTGCGAGCTTAAAGTTAGCCTTCTCCTTAGCTGTTATAAAGGCCATTAATAACTCAACTCTATTCTTAATGGCGGCAATAAATTACTCTTTAAAATTAACAAGATGTTGGTAATTTTATAATCCCTTTAGGCGACCTCTGCCGCGTTATGGTTATAGAACCTCTACTATAATTATATTAGAATTATAGTCGCCTTCTAGAGTATGTTAATTATGGTTCTCCTCTAAGGCATCCTATAAAGGCTTAGAACTGTTATCTTTATAGTAAGGCTTAATAACAGTTAATTAGAATTAAGTGGGTCTGTAAGGCATTTAAATAGTACAAGTTTAACCATTAATTGCAATAAGTTGATATAGGCCTAACCATCCTCCCTTTTTATGCCATACGCGTACCTTAGACTAGAGTGGCAGATTAAGCGTAGTTAAGGTATTTAGACTATTTCTTATTCCTAATACGTTGTTAACCTGGCGTATAGCGTAGAGACATTACACCTCCTTTATTGCCTTGCGAATAGCCTCAGCTTGTTGCACAATAGAAGGAGATAGTAGAGAATCGTTAGTTATTTAAGGGTAGGCGCTAAAGACTAGCAACATGGGTACAAGTCCATTTGGGCTAGCGGAATCGTTAATAGCTTTAATAGCTATTTGCAAGGTAAGTTCTTTACTAACATTCTCTAGTTCTAAAGAGATAATCTTATATACGCGGCGTAATAGCGCGTAATATTACTCCACTTTTCTAATACTATTATATACCTTAACAGGGACTTCCTTGACCTTAATTGCCATTGCCTTTATCTATTATTGAAACTCTGTAGATAAGAAGTTCTTTCCTATATTATAGACGATTTAATTAGGGGGTCCTAGGTAGATATTAATCTAGTATAATTAAAGGGTATCCCATGCGTTCCTAGCTGATATATCCTTTAAGAAACGTGCGGCTTAGAAGGAGGTTAAAAAGTTAACAACTTAGAGTACTAGCTTACCGCTAAAATATATAATATTAACAATAATACAGAAGTTAAAGTCGTAGTTATTTTTAAGGGTGAACTTAAATCGGCTAGGGGACTTCTAGTTTATTTAGTAGTAATAGTAGTACTTTATAAGGTGCTTAATTGCCTTAACCTTGACTTTATAGCCTACTCACTAAAGAACCTTAAGCAATTGGTAAACAGATAGGCGGCTAAAACAACGGTGCAGTTGGCGTAATTCTAACTTAGTTAAGTAGCTTTAAGCAACACTCTTTTCTAGTTAATAAAGGAGCAACTAGGGGTAACCCTACTTGCATATAATAGGCACCTAATTATCTCCCTAAATAAGTACATTCTTAAGGTTATTAAGCCTGACGCCTAATTTATCTATATCTTTAATGCAAAATAGAAACGGAGTGTTCGTAGGAATAATATGGAAGGTAATATACCCTAAAGGGGTTTAGACCCTAATTATACTAAAAGAGGTTGTAGTACCCTTACTAAAACAAATTGTGTATTGGCCTGCCGTTAAATAGTTAATCTAAATAGAGCTATTAAGCTATTAAAGGGCTCGAACTTAAGGTTCTCCTGCTATAGATACTCCTGCGGCTCCAGTATCTGGCATAATACTATAAAAGGCGTTTACTAAGTATCTATTATTAAAGGAGAACGCGGAGCTCTCCTTTAGCTCATTAAAGATATCTAACTTTGTAATAGAATAGAGCGTAGATTAGTTATTAAGAATAGTAATGGTTTATATGCCATCTACCTCACCATACTTAGTAAAGTATTGGTTAGGAGAGTAGTCCTTAATTTCTATATCTATAAGGAGCTGTTTAGTCTTATTAACCTCACCCTTAAGGTCTTCTACGCCTTCATATTAAACTAGGAAGCTTTGGAAGTAGGCCATAGTAACTTTATAATTTCCAACATTTCTTACACTCTAACAGAACTTATTATATGCCTTCTTTCGCTTATTAAGGGAGTGTCTAGTTAACTAGCAATTTAGCTTCTTATAAATATAGCACTTCTTCTAGCAATTACTTTGAAATAAACCTCTATAAGGACCTCCATAATTGCCTTATAGTTGACGTTAATTATACCCTTTGCCGTATTCCCTACCACGGCTACTATATATATGGTCAGTCTAGTTGTGATCGTATTGGTCGGGAATACTTAGTTACGTAGGGTTTTCAGTATAGAACTATTAAGATTCTTATGTTCGTATCGCAGTACCTATAGCGGAGCGTAGCTTAGCATATACTCCTTTAAACATATCTACAGGTTTATATAGCGCTAAGTTACACTTAGGAACGCCACGGCATACTAAAATAACCTAGTCCCTTAGGCTGTTCTCGTTTTAGTAAGTTTTAGTAAGACTATATTAGATTTTCTAGAGTTTATTAAAGAGTAGTTAAAGGCACTCTAAACAAGTCTTTATTAAGTTAGAAGTAATAACTCTTTAAAATGTAGTCTCCTGCTATTTAGATATATAAAGCTGGCAATTCTTATTAGTCTTAAAGTAGGCTCTAGTAAGCTAAAGCATTATATTAAAGCTATAGTTTCTACCCGCAATATAGTCGTAATAAAATGTCGCCGCCTGTCCCTTTAATATAACTAAAAAAGTATAATAAAACTAGTGGCATTGGATTCTAACCTTGCTGCAGCAGTTATAAAAGACCTATAGTTTTGTTCTGAGTATGTTATACAATTCTCCTCCAAACTTCTTCTCCTCGTCCAAATATACCTTTATCAGGTTCGTGACTTCTTATAGTAGAGGCTCACCGGTTGGCTAGGGTAGAGGAGCTAGAGGCAGTAGAGGTAGAGAAAAAGTACCTTTAGGTAGGAGAGCACCTCCAAGTAGGAGAGCACCTTTAGGTGGGATAGTAGCGTTCTAGGGGTTTTGTTCCAAATTAAAGTTACCTTTTAAAGAATATGGGTTAGTTCTAGGTTTCTATAGTTAATATATAATCTTAGCTTCCGTCTATACTGGTTCCTCTATATTAATAATAACGGCCTGGATATTACTGGTAATTAGGTTGCCGTTTTTAGCAACATATACCCTATTCCTACAAAGGAAGTCTCAAAAATCTTAAATAATATCAACATTACCAAGTGCCTAGGTGTTGGCGGTCCATCCTACAAAATCCTCCCTAAAATATTCCCACAGCTGTAGATCGGCGTAGTATCTACTTTAGTAGAATATAATACGGTATAGGAGAAAGCTATTAACTTGTTTTATAGTACAAGTTATTATATTAAAGGTAAATTCGTCCCAATTTTCATTAATAAGTTTTGCGTATAAAGCTACCCCTAGTGGTAAGGAGTCTTCCTAGTCGTTTAAGGTAGGCGTAGCCATATTTTTAGAGGGAGGGAAGTGTTATTGGTATAGGGATTATCGTTTAGTACGCGTTTATTATTTAGTACGCATTTGTGACGTATATTTGCGATTATAGGGCTTAGGACCAGTTCTGGCCTTAAATTACAAAGACTTATAAAGCGTGTTATTCTGCGTAATAGACGCAAGAATCTATAATCTGGGAAAGGCTTAGGACTAGTTCTGGCCTTTAAATCCTTAAATTTGTGGAAGAGTTCTATTTAAGGTTTAGGACTAGTTCTAACCTTAAAAGACAGCTTCCTCTAACACAAGTAGCACTGGTACAGTAGCTCGTCTCTTCTTGGTGGAATACGTAGCTATTCTATAGTATAATAGTAAAGTTAACCACTAATCAGTGTTAGTAACACAAGGTAATATCACGTAGCTACAGTTCGTAGATAATATAATAATTATTATTCTATTCTTTTTCCTGCTTGAGGAAGGGTGAGGAGCTTAAGGCTCCTCGCCACGCTAGTGCCGCGGCGACACGTGATGGCAACTTGCCTCGCGTGATGGCAACTTGCCTATATTCCCAACAACTAACTAGTGGAAAGACCTTTCTAATAGGTTTGGTACTTCTATTAGGCCTATAGGCAGCTCTTTAAATAGCTATTAGTGTTCCTTTTATTTAACTAGTTTTACTAGCTCCGCTATATAGATCCTTATTACCTTTACGCCTTTTTATTTATAGAATTGGGTTAAATTAACGATATAAATGTATCTTATATTATTTAGATTAGGGCATATCTAGTTCTTTAGTGCCATAGCTAGGCTAGCGCGGCTTAGTTAGCCTAATTGGGGGAATAAGACGGCGGCCCTATACAGTACGCGCGGGGGATGGGTATAAGGTTAGGCGTTATAGGGGGAAGTCTTAATTGCTCTGGTTTTGGTTTAGCTATAACGCCCTTAGCTATTATATATGCGGCTATATATGCGTATAGTAAATAACTTAGAGTTGGGTATTTTATTAGCTAGCCTAGGTTAAGCAGGTATATATAAGGGACTTATAGTTTTAGTAGTGTTAATTTTTTTAGAAATAGGTTAGTAGTCTAGTCTTCTAGGAACTCTGCTTTGTTTACTATATATATTAGCTTACCGGTATTAGGCACTTCTTTTATTTTTGCTAGTAGTATTTAAGCGTTGGCCGTGCAATACGTCCGTATAGTACTACTTAGTTATAGTTAGGAATGTGCTATAGGAGATAGTTGTAGGCGTAGTAATTAGAGTTAAACTTAAGCTCTAGGGCAGGGAAATCTGCTTTTAGGTTGTGCTTTTTAAGCTAGGGTATTCTAAGGATTACTAGAGTAAGGGTAATAACTTCGTAACGTAGAAGAGTATAGATTCCGTATGGTGGCTAATTATTATTTTTATTGTAAAGTAGTAAGTAATAAAGCTAGATGGGAGTCCGTTAGTAAGGTGGAGTGGGTTTAAGACTAAGAGTCTTTTTATTATAATATTATGCTTTTTTATAAGTAAGTATTCGTCTATAAACGCTGGCACTATACTACTAGTATTAATAAGGCTTACTGTTTTAATAAGAACTTATAGAAGTAGGTTGTATAGTAAGGAGAGATAGGTTTAAATAAGGATAGTATTCTTATTACTGCTTATTATTTTAAGGTTAAGTAGTAGCTGACTTAAAATAAGATTTAACTGGTCTAGTAGTATAAGTCTAATTCTTTTATTCTTCTCTCTGTATGGTTTTAACCCTTAGAGGTAACTTAGTGTAAGGGTTAGCCTTTTAATAACTAAGTTGTGGGACTTAGCTAATGGCTATAGTCTTAGCTAGTGCGTTTTAATATATTAGTCTTTAACGGTATATATATAGATCGTACTTTACTAATGATATAACTAGTTTTGTAATTAGTAGAAGTATAAAGTACTAGTCTATAGTTCGCGTATAGAACTATTAGTTAGGGTTATATTAGGGAAAGGAATTATAGGGGTAAGTCTCTATATCTAAACCTATGTCCCTATTTACGGTTACCACTTTAGTTGCTATCTTCTTTATTAAAGAATTTATTATAGCTAAAAAGGGGTTGGCGCGGTAGCATTAGGAGGTAATTTAGTTTCTTTTTAGGGTTGTAAGTATTTTTTTAGTGGCTAGGTTAGCCATACGCTATATAGAGTCTATTATCTGTATAATATCTTTAGATATTATTAGAGAGTTTACTACTGCCGCTATCGAATTTAACGGCGTTAAGATCTATTAGGTTATTCTATAGTGCTAGTATTAAGGTATTATTAGGTAATATAGGTTAATAGCTACTAGCGGTACTTAGCTTGGCGGTATTTAGTTTTATATAGTGGGCGTGGTTCTATAGTTTATAGGCGAATATATCTATCTACTTACTCTACGTTACGGCACCGGCAAGTTGCGGCAAGTTGCTATTACGTGACCAGAAGATTGTATATAACTTCAAGCGGTGTTTCCGTTCTTCTTGTTTCCTTTCTTTAGCTTTGGATCCTTATTTATAGACAATCCAATCGTATAGGCTTGCGCAACCTTCTTGCCGTGCTCGTGCCTTAATTAACTGAGTCGCTAACATTATCTAAAGCTCGTTACTACTCTTCTTTCTTAAAAAGGAACTTAAATATATTTATAAGGCTATAAATAGGATAAGGACATAGAACAGGACCCTAAGGACATTACTAGGACCACAAGGACAGGATAGACCCCTAAGAACCAAAAGAACATAAATAGAACGCAAAACCTAAGAATAGGACACGCATAGACTAGAACCCCTAGGAAATAAACAAATACCAAAAATTACCTAATACCCCTACTACTATACCAAGAAATACAGCAGTTGGCAAAGCCGCTGCAGGACCCGTAAATACCTCTAATGGTGAAATAGTCGCCGTTTTAACCCCCCAGGAAGAGCTCGCAGCAGCTAATGCCGAAATTAAGCGGCTTTAAGAGCTGCTTAAAACCAGAGACACCCCTACACCTAGTAAGGAGTTATTAGACACCTAGAGACTTGCTATAGTCCTTAAGGCCCTAGCCTAATGTATAGTATTAGTATTGTTGCGGTCCGCGAAGGTTGCGGACCCCCTATTGCTTATAAATAGAACTAACCCTATATTTAATAATTGGAAGCTTTAACTGCAAGACAAGCTTAAAGTCAATGTAGATTACTTCCCTACTACCTAAGCTAAAATGGCCTACGTCTTTGGCCGTACTGGTGGGGACGTATAGACGTATCTACATCCGCGATATGCCCAGGACTTAGCAGACCCCTTCCTCTCTAGAGAAGAGATAATTGACTACCTGTCTTCTATTTATAAGGACCCCTTTAAGATATAGAACGCCTGTCTTAACTATAAAGCCCTTAATATAAAAATAATAGAGACCTTCTTGGTTTTCTAGACCCGCTTTTTACACCTAGCTAGATAGGCTTAAATCCCCTAGGAAGATTTAATGCTAGACCTCTTTAATAGGCTTACCCTGGACCTATAGCGTGCCATACTACTGGTTTATACTACTATACAGACGCTAAAGGAACTTATGGACTAGTGCCTAGCTATTAACTAGGGCCTCCGCCAAATTAAGGTACGCGCTAAGTGGTATAAGACTAGAAGCTCTGCTAACTAGAATATAAGTACTATAAGAACGGGCTATAGCGCCCTAGTAAGATCTGTAACCCCTATAGCACTAACTATACCGCCCGCCATTAACCTAGCGGCTAGCTATGCAGCTAGCCCCACTATAGGTCCGACGAATACTTAACCTACGTACAGCAACTCCTAAAGATAGGCCCTTAGTAATTAAGGAGCCTGCTTCTTATGCGGCTAGAAAAACCACTTTATAAAAGACTACCTAATAGCGGCAAAGATAAATAAGGTCCTGTTAATTTAGGAGAATGGTATAGAGTTGGAAAAAAAGGAACCCTAAAGCAAGACTCCTCTCTAGGGTTAAAAGGAATTAATATGTTATATATTAATCTAGGTTGGCTAGTTAGTGGAAGAAGCTGCACTATCCCTTATACTTTATTCCGTAATAAATATTAAGTTTTAACCTCTGCTTTGGCTGACTTTAGAGCAAATGCCTTTACCTTAATAGATATATAATATACTATAAAGCTAGCTAACTTTTTAAATGCACCCCTTAAAGAACTGCCTAAACTAATTCCTATTTATAGGTATAACGGACGGATAGAACTACCTATTATAACTATCTTACGGATTTACCTCTATGTAGATAGACGAAGGCAGTATAATATCCCCTTTCTTATTATAGACCTAGGAAGCCACAATATAATCTTAGGAAGAAAATAGCTAGCCTATCTAGGCTTATAGCTTGATGTATAGAGTAGACGGCTTATCTGGCCCGAAACCCTACCCTTAATACCTTCTTTTATAAAGGAAATTAGCATTATAATGGAAAATCTTATGCGGTTATAGATAGACACCGTCTACTAGGCTGATGCTATGCGTAGGGACTAGGCCTTTAAGAAAGATATATAGCTTAATCCGCAACGGGTCCGTATACTACGCCGCCTCCAGACTACTAATATTGTACCACTAGCACTAGAAACCTAGGAAGTCAGTAATAAGCTAGCTGGCTTAGGCCCTATATAGCTATAAAGAGCAGCAAGGAATATTAGACGCTGTACTAAATATATAGACTAGAAGGATAACTTATGGAAGATAGAATAGGAGCTAAGGAGGGTTATAACCCCTCTACTATAAAATATAGTCTACGGAACGTCTGTAAAGAAACCTATAAACCTCCTACCGGTTAATATCTGCTGTATTAGTGCCATAGGGTTCTACCAGAACTTAAAACAGCCTAATACCGTTGCCTTTACGACTAGCTTATATAAAATTAACTAGATAATTAAAGATAAGAAAGCCCTAGCCTGTAACCAGCTTAGTAGGGAAAGTAAGCTTATAGATAAGAAGCTAGTAGAACAGAAACTACCCTATTAATACTAGGAATTTAAGGACATATTCTCTAAGGCAGTATCTAATATACTCCTGCCTTACTAACCGTATAACTATAAGATTAAGATTAAGCTAGATAAAGAAAATACCCTTAGCTATAGCCCCCTCCGCCAGCAATCTACCGATAAACTATAGGCTACTAAGTAGTACCTTATTAACAACCTTAATAAGGGCTTTATTAAGCCTAGCTAAGTCCCCTTTACCATACCTATTCTCTTTACAAAAAAGCCTAACGGCGGACTCCGTTTCTGTATTAACTACTATAAACTAAACTATATAACCTATAAAGACTAATATCCGCTGCCCTTACTTAAGGAAACGCTAGCCTATATAAGTAAGGCTAAGATTTTTATAAAGCTTAATATCCGCCAGGCCTTTTACTAAATTAGGATAGACCCAGGATCTAAAGATCTTACTATATTTTAGACCCGCTACGGATTATATAAATATAAAGTACTACCTTTTAGATTAACTAATGGACTAGCTATATACCAGCGGTATATAAATAATGTACTCTTTAACTACCTTAATAACTTCTATATAGTATACCTAGACAATATTATAATCTACTCTAAGAATAAACTGGAATATTAGGAATATATCTATAAAGTCCTATAACAGCTCCGCAAGGCTGGTCTCCAGGCCAATATTAAGAAGTTAGAATTTAGTATTAAGCGTATAAAGTACCTAGGGTTTATTATTAGTATAGACAGAATTAAGGCCGACCTAGAGAAGATAGCCGTAATTAACTAGTAGACACCCTTACAGACCGTAAAGGGGGTATAATTATTTTTAGGTTTCTATAACTGTCGGTATATATGCTTTAATCAACGGGCACGAATATCACTATATAATACGTATGCGTTGTTGATTGTTGGATAATTCATTGTCTAGAAGTAAGGGGTTGCTCTAAGGTCAGGTTAACTAGCCTCGCTTCGCGGTCTCGTGACCACGTTATATAACTAACATTCCAACACTAGAGCAACTCTAAAAAGAAGGCTAATCTATATTCCAAAGCTAAGTTTACTTCTAGACTTATTCGCAGCGTATATGCAATAGCTAGAGATTTAATTAATACGCAATAGCTAGGGATCTAATCAATACGCAATAGCTTCCACGCTCCTTTTACAGGTCCGTAATTGCAAGAAGAATCGTTAGGGGTAGCAGGTTAATATGTCGCAAGGGCCGTTAAGGCGCTAGTAGTAAGCGAGCTAATAGTAATTTTCCATCCTGGGGATAGAAAATCCTAATTAGCTAGTTAAATTTAGGGTCTATATTATTATAATTAGTTACCTGACGCTAAGCTAAATCTAAGTTCGTTTGTTTAACCCATCCTATAACTTATAGGTTGATTCGGTTCGTATTAATAAGCCGTTAAAGAGCCGCGCAGGGCTTTCCCTTTATCATAGCGTTAGTAGGGTTGGCCTCTCCGTTAATCCATTTCACCTCCGTAATCTGTCTCTGTTTATAGGCTTGCCGGAGGTACATTACGTCAATTATTAGGCGCTTTTCTTAGGTGGTTCCAAGTCGTACTAAACAGTTATATAAGGACTTGGAATCAGTGCAAAGCACAAGTAAAAGGTTAATTTATAGGATCTTGTCTACTATAGATTTAATCGCAACGCTGATGTTAAAGCTATAGGCCGTACTATAGAGTTTAGAAGCTAGTACGCTCTAAGTAACTCTTTTGCACTTAACTAAGCTCTAATAGACAATATTGGCCTTCTTTATAGCATTAGCTAGTACGATGACGTAGCCAATCTGCGAAGAAAGGTCCTTGTTGTTAGTAAATAACGCGTCCGTGAACACTAGGAGCTATAGGGTTTTAATATCTAACTTAACGAACTTAAGGCCTCTATTAGCGTTCTCGATTTGCCAGTTTAGACGCTTATTTAACTATTTTATATCTTTCTTGTTGGGGTTAATTACCTAGGCGGCAAAGGATAAATTAAATAAGGCTTCTGGCTGGCAAACTAAAGCAATATATGCACCTTTAGCGCGTTAAGCAATATACTGGTCCTTTAGAGTTAAGGTTCTTGTGGCTCCTCTTAATCCTATACTTATAGCAAGCTTGGTGCTAATCATACTAAAGTTTGTGCATTATCGTTCCTAAGTAAGCGTAATGCTCCTGTTAGTTAGTAGCTGAATGACTCCACCGTTGAACTTAATGGGCGTATCAACGGTAAGTTGTTCCCATTCTTTAGCCATAAACTTGGCCTTATATAGCTCATTTTACTCTACGTTTATAAAGGTCTTATCTACTAGGAATAGAGTATTATTAATTTATAGGCCTACAATACCAAAGGGTTCGTTGCTCTATAGGAGACAGGGGTTATATATAGACTGGTCCATGTGCAACTATTGGATATAATATAAGTGATATATCTTAAACCAGTAGTTACCAGCTTCCGGTACTCTGTAGAGTGGTTTTATAACCTTTAAAACGGAGGCCTTATTAATCCTAAGTTGCTTAATCAGCTCATACGGAGGTCGTACATAGAATTCTCAATTTAGTGTGGTGGTTGATTATACATAGGCCTATAAAATGTCTTGGAGGTAAAGTCGTGCCTATAGAAGCTTTATAGCGGCGATATAGAGAATTAGTCGTTGGCTGGCTTATTAAATGGTTAGTAATTAGGTAAGAACCAGTTCCTTTTCTAAATTATTATAAGCTTATATAACTAGTTGGGATTTCTTAAAAGCCTTGTTGGTTCCCTTATTCTTAATCTTGTCAACAAATCGCGAATTAAAGAGTTATACGCCTTATAGTATATCCGTAAGTCTCACAATTTTAAAAACTCCCTTCTTAAGTAGACTAGTAAGCTCCTTCTATTAGGAGGCGCTAAATTAAGTACTAAATTAACTGTCATCCTATAGGTAGATAGTGATGTCAGCTATAGCCGTAAGTAGAGGGTATTTGCGAGGGCGTCCTCTGCCTTGTTTTAGGGGTTGTTGCTAAGCTTTAGCAGGTCTCTCTAAGACAGTCTTAGGAAGGGCTGACCTAAATGGAGGTTTAGGTGGCGATTCTGGTCTAATGATTTACTCCTGCGATTCAGTTGCTTAAAGGTAGGGTTTTATAACCATAGATTAAAAGGCTATAGGTCCACTAGACAGTTTAACGGTGTATATTTTACCCTTAATGGTAAGTAAGGTAAATGGCCTATCCCAATAGCCGCTTTAGCTAGTGTTTTCTTCTCTCCAGACCAAAACGGGCGAATTTAGTAGGAGATCATAAATCGTATTAGCATTGGGTCCGTTTTACATATTTAGCGCGTCAGCGATCTATTATTTAGCTTATAGCTTCTATATCTCTGCTATAGCCTTTTTAATTGCGGCAGCGCGTTATATAACCGTAGGGGATGGTGCATCGGATTTAACCATTTGGGGGTAGGCTCTAAAGACTAAAAGTATAGGAACTAGTCCTCCAGGGCCAGCTAAATCGTTAATTACTTTAAACACCATTTAGAGTCCCATCTCCTTATTAATTTTAGGGATTTTAGTTATAATAATCTAATAGGCTCGGCGTAATAGACTATAGTAGCGCTCTACCATTCTAATAGAGTTATGTGCTTTAACCGGTACTCCCTTTATACTAATTCCCATAATAGTGGCGTATTGCTTGAATTCCTTACTAACGAAGTTCTTTCTGGTGTTATAGGTAATTAGGTCTGGTGGCCCTAGGTAGATATTAATCCAGTATATCTATAGAACATTTTATGTGTGTTTAGCGCTAATATCTTATAGCTATCTGCTGGCTTGGAATCACGTTCCTTTATTAATGACGTATAGGAGGGGTGATCCGCTGATGTACATAATATTAATAATGATATTATAGTTAAAATTAACGTTGTCTTATAGAGTGAAGCGGAATCTGCCTAGTAATTTACTAAACTTCTAACAGTAGTGGTAGAACTTGGTTAGTTGCTTAATAGCCATTCTATCCATTTCATGGCCAGTATAGTAGAGTAGTTTTTATAATTTCTTAACTAAGGGATGTCTAAATCGACGATGTAGGCGCCGTAGCTCTATATCTATTAAGTAGCAGGGGTTCGCGTTAAAGGATTCAGACAGATATAACTGTAGTAATAAGCTCTATAAGAGAAACGGGTAGCCAAACTATTGCACTACTGGTACTTTTTTGGTGTAAGTAATAACAACATTTCTAAGGTTGTTATAGTAGATTTAGAGTCTATCTATATCCGCTAAGTAGAGCAAGAAGGGGGTATCCATATAAATAATATAAAACTGTATCTTGCCTATAGGGGTGACGACATCCGTAGTTTTAATAGAGGTAGCGATTCTAATGCCAAACTACACGTTGACTTGTCCTTTGGTTGAGGTATTAAGTCTTATAGATTGGTCCGCGTTCTATAGTGCCTAGAATTATCCATAACCGGCCATAGACTTCTTTAACGTACTGGTATTAATTATAATTCCTATAAATACCGTGGAAGTATAGCGTGAAGCGGCGGTTGTTGTGTTATAGTTAAACGGGTCGGTTTCCGTAGTAGGTTCCGTGGAGATTGTAGTAAGTAAGTAAGCGTAAGCCTTATTGGCTAGTTCTACACTTATAGAGGTTGCTTTGTCTGTAGTAAGAGTCCTAAATAATATAAGGTAGCAGCTGTTAGGGTCTTCTAATTCTTCCTTACTATTATTGTTATTAGTGTTTTTGTTAGTGTCTATATTTAGCACAAGAGCTTTAAAAATCTTATTATACTTATTATTGTTGTCTCCTTTATAGTAGATAGTGTATTGTCTAAAGCGTTCTTTAAAGTTACCGTTACAGCCCATGTTATTATTAAAACATCTTTTATACTTATCTCTAGAACGGTTCCGCTCCTCCTCTATATATTTCCATAAGCGGCAGCTCTCCTTTTGGTAAATATAGCACTTAGCCTTTAGGGATCTAACGGTGTTTTGTCTATAGGAGCGGGTTCGGTCACGGTTGTTACAGATGTTATGGCGGTATATGCGATCCGTAAAGTAGGTTCCTTAAGACGGTCTTATTAAGGCCTAGGAAGGGTGTTCCTTCTCCTATATAACTACAGAAGATTGCAACTTGCTAATCAACTAGGAGAGGTCTTTAGAAGGGTTAGAAATGGCAATACGGCATACTAGTACTCCTTAGCAAGCGGTGACTAGCTTATTTATAAGAAAGAGGTCTATACGAAACTCTAGGTATAATCCATAGTGATATTTTAAGAGCTTATTAAGGAGTAGTTGGAAACTCTAATAGATTTGCTTATTAGGGTTCTTGTTAATAATTCCTTAGAAGTTAGTAGCGTTCTATTTAGTAAGGTTTCTCTGATAGTACTCTAGTCCTTCAAAGAAGTAACGTATATAGTTATATACCTCAGTAAATAATCTAGTTAAAAAGCTGCTATTATAGTAGTAATCCTAAGCAAGTCCCTTTAGCATGGTTAGGAGTGCGGTTATATAGCCTTTAGGAGGTAGACTAGCTCTCTTATAGATATTATAGAAGATAGTTAACTTAAAGTTAAAGCTATTACTCACTCTATCATACTTCTGGTTGTCTGTGTAGATCTTGGCAATAGTGGCTGCCTCTTTGCTGTATATAGGCAGGTGCATAGTAGGGTCGGTATTGGCAGTACTAGGGTGAAGATACTGGGCAGAAGGGGGACCAGGTAAAATAGGAGCGGTTGCTAAAGGGAGGGTAGAGGCAGTTACTATAGGCGATAATTACTAATTCTGCGTCTATAGGAGTTAAGTAAGGAGAGTAAGTAGTTAATCTTAGGTAGAGGTAGGTGCGGCTTGCTATTAGGTAGCGGTTAGTGCAGTTTGCTGGGGTATAGATGTAACAGCTAGTTAGGGTGTTGTAGGGGTAGGTATTTGCGTTCCAGGTATTATAGCTATAGCTATAGGCTGGATTGCAGGCGTTAAAGGTAGTGGAGGTAGTTGATAGCTTACAGGCGTCGGCACCGTATGGGAAGGTAGTAGGCTATAGGGGGGGGTTGTAGGAGCTAAAGAGGCTATAACTAACGGGGGTATAGCTTGATTCGATATTAGAGCTATTTATATTAAGTTAAGCCGTTCTTATAGCGCCACTATAATTATAGGGCTGACTGCCTTAAGAGCTTCTATGATTTCCTTATCTGTCTATTTATAAGGTTCTTCCTCTTAGAGGAGGTTAAATAGTGCTTCTAAGATTAAATATCTGCTATTATACTTTCCCACATACACTCCTCTCTTAAGTAGATGAGTGCGTAACTTTGCTCTTGTGTTAATTCGCATACATCTAAAATCTTTAGTAGTAAAGCCTTCAAATTCCTCCTTGAATACTGTCTATAATGTGTAGTCTGTGAAGTTCTCCTATATGTGTACATAGACCTTTGTTGCTATATAGTCTCCTAGCTCATCTTTAGAAGCTGTAGCAGTAGTGATTCTATTACTATGCTTTAATATCTTCTTATACCACTCCATTATAGTTGTGGGTTGAGTATCCATAAGGTTTAAGTGGAGGTTTAAAGGTAAGGAGGTTTAAGGTTTAAGATTTAAAGTTTAGGGTGTTCTCTATAGCCTTAGGGCCTATAGAGTATCCTTGGTCTGGGAGTTCAAGGGTTAAGGCTTAAACAGAGGTTAAGGTTAAGGTTAAGGTCAAGGGTTAAGGTCAAGGTCAAGGGTAAGGTTAAGGGTAAGGGTGTAGTTAAGGTTAAGGTTTATATATACGTTCTCTACAGCCGTTGGACCTATAAAGTGTTCTTAGCAAGACTGCTATTCTCTTAGCGATCTGCTATATTAGCTATAAGGCCAATACACACTCTTAAGCTTAAGTAGAAGTCATAGTCTTCTTCTTTAATAAAACAGACAAGAACTAGGCGATCAGTGAACTGTTTCTAGTACTACTCCTTAAGCGCTAGCTATTGCGTATTTCCTAATCTGTACGTCTACTAATCAGTGTCGGTATACATACTTTAATCAACGGGCACGAATATCACTGTATAATACGTATGCGTTGTTAATTATTGGATAATTCATTATCTAGAAGTAAGGGGTTGCTCCAAGGTCAGGTTAACTAGCCTCGCTTCGCGGTCTCGTGACCACGTCACATGACTAACATTCCGACAATAACTTCTACTAATACTTTATTAAGAACTATAGTAGGATCGCCTGGCCCCTTAACCATTTTACTAAAAAAGACTAGCCCTTTTACTTTAACGCTATATATAGGCAGGCCTTTAATAAGCTTAAAAAACGGCTAGTATTGGCTCCCCTACTTGCCCACTTTAACCTAAAATGGCCCTTAATACTAGAAACTAATGCCTTAAATGGCGCAATAGCTAGTATCTTTTCCTAGAAGTAACCGGACGGAGAATAGCACCCTATTGCATACTATTTAAAGACTATAATAGATACCGAGCTAAACTACCACATCTATAATAAAGAAATGCTGGCTATTATCTCTAGCTTTTAGCACTAGCGTGTATAGCTAGAAGGGACCCCTAAGCCTATTAAGGTGGTTTTGGATTATAAGGCCTTAGAATACTTTATAATAATAAAGGCCCTTACGGCCCGGTAGGCACGCTAGGCAGATATCCTATCTCAGTTCCACTTTCTAATTATATATAGGCCAGGCGTAACTAACTATGTAAATGCCCTTATAAGGTGTAAATAAGACCTAGATAACCAGATAGCCGCAAAGATATAGACCTAGATGCTGCTATAACTAAAGCACCTTAACCCCTAAATATAGGCAGAACTAAATACGGACCCCACAAAGGCCAAGATGTGCCCTATTAATACTATAGAACTTAACCTTATTAATAGGCTACTGTAAGCGAATTATACGGCCCCTTCCCTATAGAAGTACTATAAAAAGGCAAAGGACGTTACCAGCCCATAGTCCCTTAAAAATAGATTACTTAAGTATTAGGAACGGCTAGTAGTAGCAGAGGAACAGAACTTATAGACTTAGCTTATTACCGAAGCACATGCCTAGGTCTCTATAGCCCACCCTAGAAAAAATAAGACCTATAGGATTATCGGTGTCACAGTACGTGCAGAGGGTCAACGAGGTAACTGTGACTGTGTATCATTGACAAACGATGTCGTGTGAGGATCTATGTACAGGAGACGAGGCAGGTATATATACGTGTTGCTCAGGGGTCAGGTCCGTGCTCATGCATACGCGTAGCCATAACAACGCGTCAGGTCAGTGCCGTGACAGTACATCCCCCTTCCTAAGGCGAGCTCCTGTGAGCCAAGTGACGGCAGTAAAAACACAGAAGTAAAAAAAAACAGACACATATATCCTTGTCCTTCCAGTCCTCACGGTCCTCGTCCTTCCAGTCCTTAAAGGTCCTCGTCCTTACAGTCCTTAGACCCTCCTACCTATA
>Ga0307507_10003662_pt1 | contig 29102 bp, 12 predicted proteins | sample 7_EM_MG_FD_207223 | JGI IMG/M metagenome (GOLD analysis project Ga0307507, IMG submission 207223) | Populus trichocarpa ectomycorrhiza microbial communities from riparian zone in the Pacific Northwest, United States - 7_EM | ecosystem: Host-associated > Plants > Roots > Unclassified | place... | reverse complement strand
ATTTTCCATAAAAAATCAATTTTTTTTTTTATGTTTTTTTATAAAAATTAAATAACCCCCCCCCCCCCCCCCCCCCCTTCCTAAAAAAGCCTACCCTTAGGCTTTATCTAAGTTCTTAATTATTATCTAAAGTATTATAGTTATCTAACCCCTCCTCCTAGCATTTAATCTAGCTATTTAATTTACGTAGTGGTCTAGGGAAATCTAGGTATGCTAAGTGGAAATCTTATAGCTTATAGGGAAAGTACTTAAAATTAGACGCGGTGTACCATTCTAGATCTTTATTATGGCCTACCTAGCTTATATAGTATTTTAAGGTACTATAGTTCTTTTTAACTGCTAAGATCTCTTTAACTTCCTACTCCTTATCCTCTATAATCTAAATTGGCGGTAGGGGATTATTATACTATTTAGGTAATAGATTATCTGTGGCCTTTTATAGTTAGTCTAAAGAGAAAATAGGATGAATCTTAATTAACTCTAGTAGCTTAGCCCTAAAAGAGTGCCCTATCTTTTTAAGGATTTTATAGGGGCCAGCTATTTAGTGGTTTGGTTTATAGCTTAGCCTTTAGGTTTTCTAGTTTTTTTATTAACACCTATACCTTATCTTCTGCTTAAAAGTCTACTTTATAGCAATATTAGTTTACATCAGCCTCTTTTTTCTCTTATACCTTTTTTTTAATTGCTTAGGCAGTCTCCTAGGCTCTATATATTCTTTTACTAAATATCTAGGCCTCTTTATAGCTAAGCATTCGCGGGCCGTTATAGGACCTATAAGTCTATCCCAATTAAAGGATGTTTATAGCTTATATCTATAGAGTAACTTAAATAGTAATATTTCTATACTATTATAAGGGAGTATAAGCTGTGCGTAGTCTATTATAGGCAGTATTTCTAACTAGTTGTCCTAGTAATAGTTAATAAAGGGGCGAAGTTGCTAGTTAAAGTACTAGTTTATAATCTTAGTTTAGCTATTAGTCTAAGGGTAGGATATAGTAAAGAGCTTAGTCTTAATCCTAAGGATATAGTAGAATTTATCCTAGAAGTCTAATATAAATTAGGGTTTATAGTTAGAGATAATTAACTTAGAAGCGCTATAGATCTAGTAAATATTATTAATATATATACGGGCTATATTGTCACAGTGCTGTAATAAAGTAGACTGAATAACTACGTTGTGCTATGAAGAAGAGAAGAAGGGTAAAAGGGGGTATTGTGTATAAAGAGTAGGGCCAGCCGCCAAGGCGCTAGTGGTGGGCTAGCTAACAGTAGGAAACAGTATGCGTTAGGTCAGTGCTGTGACAGTACTCCCCTCTCTAGAAGGTTTGGTCCCCAAACCAAACAAATAACTTTAAACAGGTAGTACGCGGGACCACCTATTTTCGCTATAGAAATATTAAAAAATCCTAATTAGTCGGCTTATTAAATAAAGTTGGCGCATGGCGCTCTTGGCGAGAATTCTAACTAATTAGACAACTTCGACTGCTGGTCAAAGTTCCATAACATCTCAACCACTATAGATTTTTAACACGGTGGTCGGCCATAACCTTAGCATGGCTTTTCCTTATCTTATGCCCAATCTAGGGGTCCTAGCTTCTTAGGGTGTTGCTTATAGAAGCGCTATATAGCTTATTTATAACCCTTTAGGTCCTCTTCTAGCTGCCAGGTTATGTCCTTATAATATTTCCATTTAATCTTATAAGTTAGGCCTTAGGGGTCTTTATTATATATATTAAGGATTTTCTTAAACTCCTATTTATCTTCTATATTGCCGTTATTGTCTCTCTCTGTTACTCGTCCTTATATATTACAGCGCTCTGCGGTATTAATATTTGCTTAGCTAGGGATCTCTTTAGTAGCCTAGAGGCGGACCTTAGATATATAGAAGGATTTATTTACTCAGATATGGTCCGGGAGGTCTACTATAACTGCCCCTTAGTATACTATAAGTACAGGGTATAGGCCATCCTATTTATCGTCCTATTTCTTCTTAAGTCTATTTGTCTTTATATTTTCTAAGCTAACCATAACTATATCACCTTTATAGAATAACGCGCTCTCGTCCCTATGGGTATTAGCATTATCTTTATAGCGTTACTATGAAATCCGGGCTAGGGCCTTAAGCTATGTTAATATCCGCTTAAAGCGGTTAGTTACAGAGTCTATGCAGAAGAACTCCTTCTTTACTTATACTAATAGTGTTAGTAGGTGGGGGCTAGCAGGCTTAATTCTAAGGCAAGGGTTAAAGCCATAGTTTGCAAAAAACGGGGAGATGCCTATGCTTTCGTTAACTTGGTTATTTATAGCAAATTTGGTAAGTAGTAGGTAGTTAACCTAGTCGTCCTATATAAAGCTAATAAAAGCACAGAGGTACTTATTTACGGCAGCATTAATAATTTTAGTTTGGCCGTCCGTTTCTAGGTGCTAGGCTGAGCTTAGTTATAAGGTTGTCTTAAGGCGTTTACTTAGTCATCGCCAGAAGTTACTAACAAATTGTGTGCCGTAATTAGAGATAATCGTGCTTAGTGCACCGTAGAGCTTATATACATTATTAATAAAGCCATTAACTAGCTCCTCTATTAAGAGTCCTATTACTAGAACAAGGTATCGCATTTTAATTAGGCGGTCCATAATAATAAGAATATATTTATATGCCTTACCATAGCGTTAGTATACCGGCAGCGTTGTAATATAGTTAATTAAAATATTAGTCTATAGGCGAGCGGGTAGTTCTAGTAGCTTTAGGAAACCGGGTAGGGTAAAACAGAAGGTCTTAGTATAAAAGTATAGGGCATAGTCTTTAATAAAGGTAGCCGTAAACTAGGAGATTCCTAGCTACTAGTATATTTGGTTTAAAAGGTTAAGAGTCTTAACCCGGCTAGGGTAACTAGCGGGGCCGCTGCTATAAGAGCAATAGATAACTTCTAGGCGGAGGTCTAGGGTATTAGGGATAAAGAGGCGTTGGCGGAAGTAGATCTATCTATTAACAATACTATATTCTAACTTATCGCAACAGAGTAATTTCCTAATCTTCTTTGGCCAACGGCGAGCTTTCTAATTATATAGAGCCGCTACCATATCTCTTATAAGTTTGTTCTCCTGGTATCCTAACCAGATTAGCTTATCTAGTGACTTTTCAGCTATTTTGGGGTCTAGAGCGGCTACGAACTCTATATTATTAGAGTTATAGGATTTATATAGTAATTCTTCTAAGATTATAGGGTTAACTTTCTAGGGCGGTATAATAACTTAGGCTCGGTAACAGAGGCGTTTATTATTAGCGTCCTTAGGTTTCGTTCCTAGTAGTTAGCTTAAGGCATCAGGGAGCGTAGCTTTGCTGCTAGGTCTATATATAATTACAAAATTAAACTGTAAAAGGAACTCTGCCTACTAGACTTGGCATTAGTTTAGCTGCTTAGTAGTTATAAACGTCTATAGGTTCTTATAGTCAGTAATAATTTTAAACGGCTCCTTGGTCCCTTATAGCTTAGGATGCCATTTCTCTAAAGCCTTAATAATAGCTAAGAGTTCTTTATCGTAGATCTTGTAGTTACACTCTAGCGCAGAGTGCTTTGCGGAGAAGAATGCGACCGGTCTTAGTTTACCGTCGTTGTTATACTGGGAAAGTACTCTACCAGAAGCCTAATTTAATGCATCTGTCTCTACCACTGTTTTCTTTGTATAGTCGTAGTATGCTAGTACTAGTGCTAAAGTAAAGGCTCTCTTAAGGGCCTTAAACGACTTAGCTTGTTCTGGTCCCTATAGCCATCCAACGTCCTTTCTTAGGAGTTTTGTTATAGGTGTAGTAACAGCAGAATAACTTTAGATAAACCTATAGTAAAAGTTTACAAATCTAAGAAACTGCTATAATTCCTTAACTAAGGTTGGGTTCTCCTATACTTATAAGGCTTAGACCTTTTTAGAGTCTATACTTATTCCTTCTATTAAGATAATTAAGCCAAGGTACTTTGTCTTTATTATATAGAACTCTAACTTACTAATATTAATTTAGAGGCTAGCAGCTCTAAGGCGGCGAATTACCTCTTTAACGTGCCTAGTATGGTCAGCTCAAGTTTTAGAAAATACAAGGATGTTATTAAGGTATGCTGTGCAATAGTTATCTAGTGCGTTATAAAAAATGTGGTTAATATAGTTCTAGAATATAGCTGGGGCATTATAAAGGCTAAATGGGGTTACTAATATCTCGTAGAGCCCAAATCGGGTAATAAATACTATAAACTATTTATAGCCCTTAGTAATATAGATCCTATTAAATATGGCAATAACATTAAGCTTAGTATAGAATTTGGCGCCGTATAGGGTATTAAGTGTCTTACGGATAAGCAGGAGCGGGTATTAGTTCTTAACGGTAACGTTATTAAGTCCTCTATAGTTATAGTAGATCCTTACCCCTCCTCTTAGCTTAGCAGCGAGTAGGAGCGGGGCTATAGTGGGGGATGTTAATTCTCGGATAAAGCCTTTATTAAGTATCTTATTAATCCATTTCTTAACGCATCGGAGCTTAGTAGGGGAGAGTAGGCGGTTCTTATAGTACGGGGGCTGCTTTCTTGGCATAATTTCAATTTTATAGTCCTATGGGCGATATAGTAGGAGCTTATTAGCATTCTTTAGGAGAAACCCCTTAATATAATACCTGTGTTCCCTTAGGAGGCGTTATACAATATCGTCCCTAGTTAGAGCGGGTTTGCCTTTTATAAACTTCTTAACGTCTATATCCATAACTTTACGGCAGAGGAACTCAGTATTTATAGTCTAAAGGTTTTCCTTAAGGAAACGGTAAAAATAACTAGGGAAGACCTTATAGGCTTCTTCTATTATATAGTTACCATCGACTAAGCGGCGGAAGGATTTCTCTATTAGGTCTAGTATTTTAACTAGTCCAGTAGGGAGTTTATCTATTAATTATTTCCGTTCTTCTTATTCTACCAATTCTACTAGCTCCGCTATATGGATCCTTATTACTTTTACGCCTTTTTATTTATAAAACTGGGCGAAATTTACAGCGCATACGTTTATAATATCGTCCAGGTTAGGGCGTATTTGGTCTTCTCCCAACATCGCGGCAGGGCTAGCTCGTCTTAGTTAGCTCTTAGGAGCGGTTCCTAGGCGGCAGCCTTATACAAGGCGTGCGGGAAGTAGGTGCAAGGTTAAGCGTTATAGTAGCGCGGTTTCTATTATTTAGGTCTTAGTAATTCCCTAGCTAGTCCTTACTATAACGCGGGCTATAGTATACGTATATAGCATATAGCTTAGTTCCGGGTATTAGGCTAGGCGGCTAGGGTTTAAAGGGTGTTTAGGTTAGCGTTAGATTCTTAGTAGTAGTAGCGTAAAGCGGACCTTCTTTCTTGGTCTCGGCAAGGCCAGCTAGCCCATTATTTCGGTCTTAAGTGCTAAAGTAGTCCAGTTTTCTACTGTCTTATTACTTTACAGCTATATAGGTTCCCCTTTATTAGGAACATCTTCTATTATTAGGGCTTTATATATGGTCCTAGGCACTAGGCTTAGTAGTGCCAAGTATCTATATAGGGCGTCTCTGCTACTGTCGGCTATCCCCTATAGGAGGTAGTTCCTAGAGCAGTAGTCTAAGTTAAAGCGAATCTTAAGCTCTCTAAAGCTAGGGCGAGGCTCGTGCTTTTAGAGCCAAGGCATACCTAAGATAATTAGGGTACTAGGTAAGAGTTTAGTAATAAGAAAGAGTATAGCTTTAGTATAGATGCCAATTAATATTCGGGCGGTAAAGTAGTCCGTAATAAGTAAAGTTGGGATACTGTCTGCGAGGCGTAGTGGCCTAGGTGCTAACAGTTTCTTAGTTATAACGTTATATTTTCTTACAATAGACTCTGCGTCAGTAAATGCCATCGCAGTACTACCTAAGTCCACTAGGCTTACTGTGTTGATGAAAACTTAGGGGCATAGGTTACGTAATAAGGAGAGTTAGGTTTAAATAAGGATTAATTTCTTATTACTGTTTACTAATCTAAAATTAAGTGGCAGTTTACTAATAGAAAGGACTAATTGGTCTAGTAACAGGGACTTAATCTTCTCGTCTTCCTCCTTATATGGTTTAGACCCTTAGACGCGACTTAGTCCAAGGGTCTGCCTTTTAACGACTAGGGTATAGGGCTGTCTTAGTGGGGCGATCTAGTATCTGTCTAGCTAGTAGTATTAGTCTTAGTTGGGGTATAGGGAGACGGCACCTTACTAACAATATAGCTGTGTTCGTATTCGCTAGCGCGGAGTTGCCAATTCTAGGCGTTGTTAACGGGTTAGGCTTCTATATAGGGTATTATTTAGAGTGACTAAGCCGCAGGGTTAAAGGGGGGGAGTCGTCTACCGCGGCTATAATAGACTCCGCGGTTACTACGTCCGCGGTTATTAGTTTACGTTATTTAACGGGCTAGTATTAGGACTAGGTTTGCTGTTATAGTGGGGTTATAAGCGTCCTTCTAGTAGCTAGGCAGGCTATAGGTAAGGCACAGTCTATTATTAAAGCGGCGCTTACGCTCTGTGTCTAAGATTCTATTAAGGTCTATAGGTTCTCCAGTTGCTACTAGGGTTAGGGTTAGGGTTAATATAGGGGCAGGAGCTTAAGCAGGTAGGCGGTGGTTAGTATTCTTAAGGTTGGCTTAGTATATATAGTTTACAAGGTTCTTAGCGAACATATCCATCTACTTACTCCAACCTATATAGTCACTGTTGTTGATTTTATAGGCAAGTCTAAGTACTAGCTCTTTTATCTTTAGAGAGATAAACTTCCGGAGTAGATCTACCTTCTATTTATCTATCTTCCTAGCGTAGACCATTAACTTATTAAGCTCTCCCTTCTAAAACTAGTAATTACGCTCGCCCTAGGGAAAATAGTTAAGCTTATTTTTTATAACCTAGGTTATATTAAGGACTCTATAGTGGGTAGTAAGCTCTTTAAGTATATCTTCTTTAGTAGGCCATTTCTATATAGATATATCGTTTGGGTTCTCGTGTATAAGCTCTAGGCCCTACTTAATAAACTTATAGGCCTTACCCTCTAGTATATCTAAGATATAAAGGATCTAGGATTAAACTGTATTAAAGTAGTCCCAGTTACGGTTAAAGACTCCTTTAATCTTAATGTGCCAGGTCTTAAAGTTAGCTTATCGTTCTAACAGGGTGCCTTTTCCGCTAAATATTGGCGGGTTTTTAGACATCCGTTTTTTCTGCTAGGTTACTACTGTTGTTATAGGGGTTAATTATTTAAGAGCGGCGATAGTTTCTATTTAGGAGGCAATAAGGGCATTAAGGCTTTCGTTAGCTTTCTTATTAGCGGTATTTATATTATATATAAACTATAGTCCCGCTTTAATGTTACTAAGGAACTTATTAGTATAGTTAACAAGGGTATAGTAAACTTTATCAGCTTTAAAGGTTTTAGGGTATAGTGGGGAGCGGCGGATTGTCTATATAATATTAGGGTATATCTGTGTAAAGAAGTCTATAAAAACTTTACGGGGGTTTTAGGTTTCGGCCATTTCGGCGTTATTAATATCGCCTATTTAGGTAATCTTTGGCGCTGGAAAAAAACTAAGGATTGTTCTAGGACTGTGGTGGGTTGTAGTGTGTGGACGCGTCGCGCGTAGGTCGCGATTGCTCTGGGGCGGAGATAACTGGGATATAGGGAATCAGTAATCGCGACGGGGCGTAATTAATAATAGCACAAACTGTCACAGTGCTGCAATGAAGTAGACTGAATAACTACGTTATGCTATAAAGAAGAGAAGAAGGGTAAAAGGGGGTATTGTGTATAAAGAGTAGGGCCAGCCGCCAAGGCGCTAGTGGTGGGCCAGCCAACAGTAGGAAACAGTATGCGTTAGGTCAGTTCTGTAACATATATCCTTTATAGTTATAGTCTTAAAGTAAGAAAGAGAAATAGCTTATTTACTTAGTTAGTTAACTACTATAAAGGCCATATTATAGCCGTATTTATCCTTTAAAAATAATTTAAAGTCTATTATAATATATTGCTAAAGCTATTTAGGAACTAGTAGTAATTATAACTATTTAAGAGTTTAACCCCTAGGGGTGTCTATATATTTATAAGTATAATAGTTTCTAATAAATCGTTCTATATTAGATAGGAGTTCTTACTAATAGTAATAAGGCGCTAGTAGTTAATGAGTTTTATTTTAGCTAGAATACGCTATAAAGACTTAATAGTAGGCTTTACAGATTAGCTTTATTTATAGGTTATTAATATATAAAACTATAAGCTATTTTTAGTATAAGAGTAGTCTATCTTCTATTTTTAAATTAGGGTTATTTTCTATAGCTTAATCGCGGAGGGCTTTTAGGGATTTAGCTATACGGTTTATAATTAGAATGTAATTAATTAGTTCTAATAGTTTATTTAGGATCTCTCCTTCTAAGGGTACTAGCTTATTCCATTTAGAGCTTAGTTCCTTAAGAATATATAGGTTAAGTTATTTGGGATAAAGGAGGGCATATATCTAGTGCTAAGCTTTTAGCTTATCTTATAGCTCCACATCCTATTCTCTCTAGGTTAGGACATTAGCCTTAAGATTCTGTCTATTAGAATAGTATATAATTTTTTTTTTATATATCCATTGTATTATACTATGTACAATACTGCGCATGCAGCCTCTAGGCTATGGCGCTATAGTTCTATATACATGAATCCTTTCTAGGCAGCTTAACATGTACTAGTAGCTAAGTGGACACTCTGGCCCGTTTTTAAAATGCTAGGGGAGCTCTAGCGCTATTGGTGTTTTTTATTCTAGTATTTTGCTTACTATGGTCCAGTTTATACCAAGAAAATCGCACTAAGGAAATCCTGGCTCTTTTATCTATTTCTGCCATATTCTGCTGTTCCTAGAGTAGAAAAAGCGCTCTAAAAGATAGATTTTTATTTTCTATAGTTTTACATATAAGAATAAGAGGAACAACATAGCTTACTAGCCTAGAAGTAGCTACCAATTACCCCTATATAATTGTTTATTCTGTACCCTATTTCTCCTCCTTACTAAAGAAAAGGGTAGGGAATTAGTAATTAGTAGGTACTCTCCCCAAAAGTAACCTACTAATAGTATTTTATAAGGGCGAACCTCGTTACGTAAGCCTACTCCCATAGGAAAATTTTCACGGGGTTGTCTGTATAGGGTATAAATACCAATTCGACCATATACCTTATATTTTACGTGCTAAGGGAACACGGGTCGGCCCCTTTCCCCCTACTATAGCTACCCTAGCGCATCTGCGGTATGCCTAGTATGGTAGTTGTCTGTAACGCGTTGGCCTGATAGCCTACGGTACGTCTGCGGTATTGGTAGTAGGTTTACGGTAACGGTAGTACTGCGGCAGCGGCGGTACGTCTGCGGTAATGGTAGTAGGTTTGCGGTAATAGTGGTAGTAGTTGTCGTCTGCGTCTGCGGCTCGTCTGCGGTGCGCCTGCGGTGCGACCGTGCGTCTTTGGTGTAGGGTTGGTAGAGGTCGTCTTCAGCGCGATGGCTGTAGACTGGTTGGTAGAGGTCGTCTGCAGCGTGATGGCTGTAGACTGGTTGTAGAATCGTTGGTTGCGGTGGCGACGCGTTGTGGTGACGCGTCCTTAGGGGGTATATAACTAGCGGCGCCCCTGCGACGACGGCAGAGACGAAAGGGCTAGTATATAATTATAAAAAAGAATTTGAAGAGTATTTTAGCCTACTAGGCCTATTAGCTAGTAAGCTGCTTTATTATTATAAAATACTTAAGGGCTTTATAATTAGTATAGACCTTAATCTAAAGTCTATAATACTAAGCTTTATACGCCATTAGGATAATAATTATATAATAGCTAGTATTTTCTTATTATGTACCTTATAGTTATACTTAACTAGGGCTATTATCTTTAAGAAGAATATAATAGGGTACTACTTACTATTTAGGTATAGCTATAAGAGAACCCTCGCTACTACTTTATTAGATATATCTATTTCTAATATTAATTCTAGGTTTAAATTATAGTAATAGAGAATTAAAGAGGAGATAAGTTAGTTCTTTAACTCCTTAAAGGCTTTTATATAATTATTATTAAAAATAAAGGGCGTATTATTCTTAGTTAGTTATATAAAAGGCTTAGCTATAACCTTATAATTATGGATAAACTAATAGTAGAAATTATAAAAGCTAAGAAAGGACTAGATGCCCTTTATAGTATAAGGGGGTTTCTAGTTACTAATTACCTTAACTTTTTTAGGATTAACTTTAATTTTTTTTATACTAATAATAAACCTAAGGTACTTTATACATTTTACTCTAAATTTATATTTCTTAATATTAACTTATAGGCCTATATTCCGCAGTCTCTCTAAGACCTTTTTAATATAAATTTAGTACTTAAGTTTATTGTCTAAGTATATAAGAATATTATCTAGGTGTAAGAGGCCAGTCTGACCGGAACGTATAATTATCTAATTAACAGTGTAGAATAAGAGTTATAGATAAGTAGAAGGTAAGTCAAAGGTAAAACAAGCTTTATATATTAAAGGATAAATGCTTTCTAACCTCTTCTATTTAGAGACTAATTGCTAGTTCTTCTCTAGAGGAGAACCAGCTTCCTATATAATCCTTCTAAGACACTAGTAAACCCTTTACCCCTTATCTGTCTAACCAGGCCTCCTCTGGGACATTAGTGGGACATTAGTAAAACCTTCCTCTATCTTATCTAATATGTACCCTCTAAAAGCGCCCATTATAATTGCCTCCCCTTTAAGGGTTGTAGTCCTCTAAAACTTTACCTCTTAATAAACTATTATGGAGTTCCGACTAAAACCACTAGGGAAGTTCTTTAGTGGAAAGGTACTCTATAACGCGGCTTATTGCCGGTTCTTTACTAGTATAGAACCTTACTTTGTCTTCCGTTCCTCTACTCTTCTTCCACTATAGCTCTTTATAGTGCCTTTATAATGGAACTTTAATAATAATAATAAAAATTAAATGGGATTTACCTTCTTTATTATAAGAATTTGTTATAAGCTAATCCGGAGGTTGTCCTATGCAATGCGTTAACTAGCCACTATTCCTATTCACCTAAAATAGGTCCTAATGATGACGTCTTAATATTAATTTCTTCCAGTTTATAAGCTGTTGTCTCTTACGCGTCTTTCTATTAACAATACTATTTGTCTTGCCTTTTAGCAGACTGTTTTTTATTATATCTTAGCTTTTAGCTTCCGCATCTCTAGCTATTCTTTTCACCACTACTCTGTTCTCTTCTTATACCGCGTCTATAGGTAATAGGATCCTTATTTTATCTCTTTAATAATACTAACTTCCTATAGTATTCTCTCGCAATGGCTTATAATTATACTGTGCGTCCCTAGACTGGCGGCGGCGTTATCCCTACTCTATTGGCACCATAGACCACTTGTGTTGCTCCTATAGGGGTTTCTCTAAAGTGCTGCTATTGTTGCGTTTACGCGCTTATATTGGACCCTTCCTATGCCTATAAGATGCCGCGCTCTAGCAAGAATAGATCTAAGTATTCCTACTGTCGCAGCCAGAAGAAGACCTATGTTCTGGTATTTCTTATTCCATCCTATTCTAGATTTTACTAACTATATTAGATCCCTGCTATTTATGTATGTAAGGCTTACTAGCTCTAACGCGCTATTAGGGATTTCCGTCTATATTAGAATAGTAAAAGATAGGGATAGAAGGTGTCTTCTATTGCTTGCAGCCTTTTTAATTTAATAAAGGTTTCTACTACTGTAAAGACATAGCAATTTTGGACACATAGTATCCAGGAGCGCATATATAAGCAGCTTATTCTCATAAATAATAACATTCGCACTCTTACGCGGGCCTTTCTGGCCAAGTAAGTCTCTTTAGTAATATATTTAGGAACTATACTAACTCTTTAGTTGTTAACTTTCTAATCCCAGCCTAGATGCCAATTTAGAACCTAGGGATAATACTAAGGATAGTAATAAAGATAAACGTTCTCCCCGCTAGTCCCTTAGCCATAGTAGTCCGTCTAATTCCCGCCGCTTTAAGAAGAATGTTAGTAAGAATGCTAATACTTCTAGGAATGGGAGTGCCAATAATACTGCTAATAATAATATTAAGATAGAGGAGGAGGCTCCCGTTGCTACTTCTAGTATTTAAGTTATTATCTTATTCTTTCTTTCTTCTTATAGGATAGCTTTATACAGTGCCTCTCTGGTGCCTCTAGGATGCCCTAGTACTAGGAATTAACTTTATACTTTAGGGATGTCTCTATTCTTATTTTTAGTAACAGTCTATATAAAAGTAGTATACCGCTATAATCTCCGTATATAATAAACGGGTAGTGTTCTTATAGGTGCTTTACAATTTTTTAAAATTTCTAAATCTTTGCTCTATGTCTTTTTGGTCCTCTTTATATTATTAACTCTACCGCGTATCTCTAGTATTAAACCGGATACTCTCCTTTTATCCCTAGGAAACCCTTCTAAATCCTTAGGGCCCCTTCTTCTAGTACTACTGCTTATTTTTAAACACCGTCTTCTTTAGATAGTATCCCTAGTGGTTCTTATATAGATCTCTATAGCTTTCTCTTACAGGATTCTAGGATCCCTATTATAATAGTAAAACATTCCTGTTTCTAATGCCTATGCTTAACCTTATAGTTTTAATTTATAGGGTCTTCCCTATTATCTTGTCTATAGCATATCTGGAACCGTTACTAAATCCTAATTTATGGTCTTTAGGAAAGTTTTAATTGCCGTGTTATATCCTAGCTAAAGGTAATCCTTAGGTTTCCAACTATTATACGCCTAGGAGTATTCTTCCCAATAAACTAAAAATTCGCGTTTCTTCTAACGCCATCTTTAGTCTAGAATATCTTCTATATTCTATTCTAGTTCCCCATTAATTTCGCTAGGTAGGGGTAGTTCCACACCATCTCTTCTCTAGTATAACTCTAATAAAGAAACATAAAATATAGAATATATTAGATATAATTTCGGTAATTTTAATTTATAGGCTTAATTTCCTTTAGTTTTCCTAACTATCTTAAAGGGTCCGAGCTACCTATAGTCCAGCTTCTTCTTAATACGTTTTGTCTAGATATTTTTTATAGATAGTAAGACTTTATCTCCTATTTCAAATTCTTTAGGTATATATCCCTTATTATAGTACCTTTTTTATATAGCCTAGGCGTCTAGCAAGTGCTTTTTAAGTTCTTCTCTGTAAATTCTTATTTGCTTAATTCTCTTAGATGCCGCTAGGGCCTCTCTTTTAGGAATAATGTCTTTAACGTTCTAGAGGTTATTTACTTTTACCCCAAACAGTGCTTTATAAGGGGTTATTTTTATGCTACTATAGATACTTATATTATACATATATTACGCTAGAGCTAACTATAATAGCTAATTATCCTATTAATAATTAATATAGCAGCGGAGGTAGTGTTCTAATAATATATTTAGACGCTTTATTTGCCTATCTATTTGCGGGTAAAAGGCAGTACTTATCTTTTACTATATTTTTAATAAAAGATAGAATAAAGACTAAAATGCACTATTAAATACGGTACCTCTATTAGACATAATTCCCCTTAGCGTGCTAAACAAGAGCCACCGCTCTAAAAATAGGTCTACCAGTTCCACTGCCGTGATTATTATTATAACAGCAAAATACCCTAAAAACTTTATATATCCGTTAATAATTACTAGAATAGCGTTAGTAACCTCTCCTGTTCTTATTTTAGCAAGGGGTAAGCCTGTTATAAAATCTATTGTTAATTTTAACATAAGTCCTTACGGAATAGGAAGCACTAATAACTTGCCATAGGGGTAATGCCTAGATATCTGTACCCTTTAGCACGTATTATATCTTAATATATAGTCCTTAACTTCTTTAGATATTCTATCCTAAAAGTATTTCCTTTAAACGGCCTTAAGGGTCCTATTGGCACTATAGTAACCCCTAAGAGGGTTATTACAGAAGACCTTTAAATTTTTATCTTAAACTGTTTGGTCCTTTAGGATATATGCAGCACCCTTAAAGCGTAATAGACCCTTTTAGTCCTGCTGCTATAGCTTCTTAGTAACTCTAGCCAAGTTAGTCTCTACTATATCTTTCTACCTCTCTCTAGCAACGAAGGCGTCCCTCTATTATACTTAAAGAAGAAGATCCAAAAAGGTCTTATATAGATTACTTGCTTCCATTTCGCCTGCCGCCATTATAGACCCTAGGCGTAGCACGAGACGTTTTAAACCATTAGTGCCAGTAGATTCTCCTACTATTATGCAGTATGCCATACTACGGATAGGCATCTCGCCTATTCCCTCTGGATCCAGAAACTTATAGCTAATACGCCGTTAAGTTAAAGGTGCTGTAATACCTCTAGCACATCCCGTAGAATTCTCACTAATTCTAGGGTACGCTAACCTTATAATATTTGCTTGGTCTATAACCTAGTCTATAACTATATCCTACGGCTCCATTATTATAGTGCTTTGCAGCTGTATTGCCGGGACCTCTACCCTACTACAAAGTTCTATAGTTCTAGGGAAAGATTCTTCTTTCTTTCTAAGCAAATTTTGCAATATAGAAATTATTTCCCCTATACTGTCCTAGATTCTTCCTATCTTATAATCTAGACGTCTTAACAACCTATTAGTAGGATTTATCTTTCCTAGGCGGTATATAATTTCAAAGTTGTACTATAATAGTGCCTCCGCCTATCTGGCTTATTAACCGCTTAACACCTTTATAGTTATAAAGTATTCTAGGTTGTTATAGTCTGTAAGGACTTTAATGGGATAATTGCTTTCTATATAATAATGTCGCCAGTGCTTTATTGCTGTAACTATCGCGAGTAGCTCCTAGTTGTGCGTTATATAACGCTACTCTATAGGGGTTATTTTCCTTAACTAAAACGCCATAGGATGCCATTCTCTGTCTTTTAATTAAGATATAATTGCCCCTAGGGCGAAGCCGGATGCATCCGTTTTAAGGTGTATATATAGCTCCCAGCAGAAGTATATTAGGATAGGCGCCGACATAAATAAATCCTTTAACTGGTCTATAGCCTGCTTAGCAGCTTTCCTAAATACAAAGGGTCCTAACTTCTTATTATCCTTAGATCCCTTTAGCAGATCGGTAATTAGGAGCATTACTTGCAAGTAATAAATAATAAACCTTTAATAGAAGTTCGCCGTACCTATAAAAACCTATACTTCCCTAAACGTTATAGGGTATGGCCATTCCCTAATAGTATCTACCCGGCTTTTCTCTATTAACACTCCATTAATACTAATAATAAAGCCTAGAAAATTAATGCTAGTAATATAGAATAAGTATTTTTTTAGGTTTATGTAGAGCTTATATTCCCGCGGTCTTTCTAGTACCATTTGCATATAGTGCGTATATACTTTATAGTTATTAGAGTAGACTATAATATTATTAAGGTAGACTATATATATTATATCTAATAGGCCTAATAATACCTTATTAATATAGGCCTGAAATGTTACTAGTACGTTAGTAAGTCCAAATGGCATTACTAGGTACTTAAAGTGGCCATACCGTGTTTAAAACGCCGTTTTCTATTTATTGCTGGCTTTAATCTAGATTTAATAGTATATATCTTTTAGATCCAATTTCGTAAATATCTTTATGCCCAACAGCCTGTTGATAAGCTCCCCTATTAAGGGTAGTAGGTAGCAATTTTTTATAGTAATCTTATTTAGCGCCTAATAGTTAATATAGAGGCGAAGGGTCTTGTCCTTCTTAGGTATAAATATAATTAGTACCCCCACCTAGCTTATAGAAGGCTAAATCTATCCTCTCTAAAGATTATCTACTATATACTAACGTAATACTGTAACGGAACCTTGTAGTAAGAACTACGGTAGGTCCTGTTATTAGGCTGGGTATATAGATATAAACAAATCAACAATGTAATAACAACTGGTGGAGTGGTTGCCCAACAGATTAACTCCAATTGTATTCTAAGATTCACTATAAAGAGAGAACTATCTGGGTAGGGACTGTGGTCCTTTAAATACACAACTATACGCCTAAGAAATCCCTTCGCTCTGTCTGCTCTGTCTACTCTGTTCGCTCTATATAGATCTTATAGATTACACAGATCATATAGATTACATTATATAACTTTAGCTACTATTCCTTATTATATGGTTCCACCGGATCTATTCTAGACCGTGCCTATATTAACTAACTAGCTTCCGCCAACTCCTCTCCAAGTAGTTATAACATTGTACTTAAGCTGTCCGTAACACTATTTCCCTCCTCTTTATCTTTGTCCTTAAAGATTCCTAATATCTCCAAGTTGTCTACTAGAGGTGTAATGTCCGTTTAATTAACTTAGTTAATATCCTTACTTATTATACCTAAAGCATCTTCTTTTTCTTCTACAGCTTATTAGTCTTATACTATTGCTATAATACTATCTCTAGGTGAGATAATGCCATCTCCGTATTCTTATTATGCGAAAGAGGGGTTAGTCTATATTGCGCTAGTAAGTCCTACTGCTCGACAACCGTCCTCTTGTTTAGAGTGCACCAAAGCAAACATTTAATTATCTTGCGACGTTTGCTCTGTCTCTAACGCTAAATATATACGTCCTATAACTCTTAGTAGTCTTCGAGTTCTCTAAGTAACTTATTATAGGGTTTCGTGTTTAATCTACCGCTGCAAAGCTTAATAATGAGTTGGCTGCCTCTCTTATAGAGCTTTAGCGTACTTGTGCGGCTCACGAGGCTTACTTATCTGCCTCTACGCGTTTACTTCGTCTTAAGAAAGTGTGTAAGAAGGTTCGTTTTAAGGAGTGGAAACTAGTTTAATAAGGTTTATCTAAGCTAGGTGACGAATAAGTAGCGTTTTTAGAGAAGGAAACAACTCCAAGTAACGTGGTAGTTGCTCCTCTTAGGTCCCCCTTAGGTAACTTGTCCTTTAGTAATCCTTTTTTAATGCTTCCTAACCTGCTTTCTTCTAATACTCCTATACCTTTCCTATAGCATTCTCTAGGTTGCTTAGTGGTTTCTAGGTAGTCTCACTATAGCCTATCTACTTTACTTCGTCCTACGTTTTGTTATCTACGTCCTTGTAACTAATAATCTTTAAAACTTGCCATTTATCTTCTTCTTGCCCTTTATATATGTCTGCCTTGTAGACTGGTGGTTTAATGCTTCTGTGTGCTGGTTCTAGCATTGCGATATACTATATAGGGTAAATTCTCATTTTGGCTGGTAGGTTTAGCTTATACGTAACCAATAAAATTCTTTGCATAATTTTAAAAGGTCCTAGTCTGACATAGTCCAACTTCTTACTTAGTTATTAACTTTTAAAAATTTTGTATAGTAGCCATACTTTATCTCCCTCCTTAAGATCTGGTCCCTTAGATCTCTTAGCATTATAGTACCTTTTTATTCGCTCTTATACTAGTTTAGCTGTTTCCTTAAGGTCTATATAAAGATTTATTAAAGTCTCCATTCTTTGCTTAGCTGTGCTACTTGTTTTCTTTACTTAACGTAACGATAATAATAATCTTGGCTTATACCCATAATTTGCCTTAAATGGTAACGTTCCCATTCCTTCTTGTGGTGTTATATTATATGTAAACTATATAACTGGTAGTAATAATACCTAACTATTCTGTGCGTAATTAATATAGTGCCTTAGATACTGTTCTAGTATCTAGTTTAATCTTTCTATTTATCTGTCCGTCTGCAGATAATATACTATTGAGGTTGCTACGCGAACTCCTTATTCCGCCAAAAATACCTCCTAGAATGCTGCTATAAATCTTAGATCTCTGTCTAATATAATCTTGCTTGGTGCTCTATGTCTTGCGAACACTTCCTTAATATAGATTCTAGCGACATCTTCTGCTGACATTTCTTCTATGCACGCTATGAAGTACCCCCACTTTGTAAGCTTATCCACTATTACTAAGATTATATCGTGATTTTGTCCTATAATAGGATCTTTTAACTTTAGTAACTTAATAATAAAGTCCCATAATATAACCTCCTATAGTCTCTCTGGTATTTTAATAGGTTATAGCCCTCTATATAGCTTATACCTTGTTGGTTTATTTCTTTAGTAATCTAGATATTCCTTTATAACTTATCTTGCTAGTCCCTAGATTCCTTAAATAATATACTCCTTTTAAAGTCTTAACACTAAGCCTATAGCTCCGTTGTGTCCTTAAGTTAGTCCCTTATAGAATAACTTAATAAACTCTTTTACAATAGACCTTGGAACATAGGTTGCTTCTCTATTCTTATACTATTCTATGTCTGGATCCTCTACCTATGCCTCTTAGATCTTTTATGTCCAATCACTCTCTAGTAATTTATAGATGTGACTTTCTCTAGTTGCTGCGATCTTTGGATAATTATACCTAATTAATCTGTCTTAATCCTTTCGTAATAAAGCCCCTAATGGCTTTTTGTTACTTTATAGTTTAGCTTTTCTACTTAGAGTATCCGCTTATGTATTATCTGTACCCTTAGTATGCTAAATTTCAAAATAGTATTCTGTAAGCATTTCCGCCCATCTAACCTGTCTTTAGTTGAGTTCCTTTATTATTAGGAATCCTATAAGGTTCTTATAGTCCGTCTTAACCATAAATAGTTTCTCTATGCCTTATAAGAATGCTCTCTATTCCTTTAACACTGCAACTATACCCAATAACTCCTTATTGTAGATGTTATAGTTTAGTTCTGGTAGTGTTATCTTCTAACTATAATACGCTACTAGATGCTATGCGTCCTAATGCTTTTATAGCAAATATGCTTCTAGTGCGAAGTCTAATACATCTATCTTAATAACCGTCTCTAACTTTGGTTGGTAGACCTTAAGGATTGGTTCCTAGGTGAACAACTCCTTAAGTTTCTTAAACAACTTCTTTTACTCTATTCCCCATACCCACGGTTTCTCTTTCTTTATTAATTGTGTAAATGGCTTGATGCTCTTTGACTACTACGCTATGAACCTCCTATAGTAGTTGCAAAACCCTAGAAACGACCTTAACTGTATAACGTTCTCTAGTTCTTGCCAACTTACTATGGCTTTAACTTTTTTTAGGTCCATGCTGATTCTTCCTAGTTTAATAATAAATCCTATAAAATTGGTCTTTCTTGTAAAGAACTTGTATTTCTTAATAGCTACTAGCATCTATTCTTCTTATAGTCTCTTTAAGACCCATTTAATGTGTTCCTTATGTTCTTTCTTACTCTCTAAGTAGATGATAATATTGTTAAGGTATGCTATAACAAACTCATTAAGGTGTTTTCTTAATATACTATTAATTCGCTTTTAGAATGTTACTAGTGCGTTTATAAGCCCAAACTGTATAACTAATGGCTTGTATAGTCCTTCTTTTAACCTAAAGGCTGCCTTCTATTTATTGCCTTCCTTAATCCTAATCTAATGGTACGCCTATCTTAGATCTATCTTTATAAAGATCTTTACGTTGCCTATTCTATCTTGGATTTCGCTAATTAAGAGTAAAGGATACCTATCCTTTCTAGTAATGCTGTTTAACTATCTATAGTCTATACACATCCTAAGTTTTCCGTTTTTCTTTGGGATGAATAGTACTGGATATCCTATTAATAACTGCGATGGTCTAATATATCCCTTTTATAAGTTCTCCTAGATAAACTCCTTAAGTGTTACTAACTTGGTTTTAGTAAGCTTATAGATTAGAAAGAACCTTAGACTTATTCCTTCTTTTAACTCTATCTTATAGTCCCATGCTGTATACTCTAATAGCTTTTCACTTTCTGGTAACTATAACTTTTTGCCATGCTTATGGTATCTCTTTGGTATATAACTTAAGCCTTACTTAGTCTCTTTGTATGTTGCTCTAACTTAGTACTATACTAACTTGGTTTACTGCCGCATTTTATATTATTAAGTATCTCTAATATTAACCTAACCTGTAACCCAATTAACCTTTAGATTGTATTCCTATAACTAAGGCATTTCTAGTATCGCCTTATCTTTTCTTAACGGTAAGATATTAAAAGACATTCTGACTAGTTTTCCTTTAATAGTTAACTAAATAGGTCCTATTTTAAGATTAGTAATACCTCCTCTATAGGCTATCTAATCTCCTAAAATTATTATAAGTGGATATGGGTGTTCCTTTTATCTGTATAGTAACCCTATCCTTTCAACTACTGCTAGTAATATATAGTTTCTTATTACTCTACTATCTATAAGTGCTTTGAACTACTAATCTTGCCACTTAATTTATAAGTTTAAATATTATCTTTAGATTCCTTTTAGGGTCTAAGGCTCTACTACTAGTTCCCTCTAGTTCTGTGGGCCTCCCCTTTTCCTAACTATTAGCTGCTAGATCCTACTTGTACTTAGTCTACTTTTAGCCAATACTTAATTTATTTCTTTTCCTCTATATGCTATGGATAAGTGTTCTTTAGGCAGTCCCACTACTGTTATCTATCTAGGCATTCTTCCATAAGGAATCTTCCGGGTTAAAGTATTAGGTCTCCTTAACTCTATACTTCTACTAGATACCATCTATATATATACTTAGCGTCTCTAAACCGTTTTTCTTCTGGTGCCTAATATATCCTTACTAAGTATTTCTGGTTCTTGTCTTTTAGTGCCCTATATATATTGTATATGTTATCCATATAAGCTATCTATAATAATGTATAATGCGCTAGGTGACTTAGGTTAACTCTTAGCTTGTTTTTGTCCTTAAGTTTAAACCTATACCTAATTAACTTAACTACTGGTATTTCTGCTGCGGGTATTAAGATTTGTTATTCTTTTCTTCAGTCCCTAGATCCCTCTTCTAGGTTCCTTAATGTTATAATTAACGCTCCTTTAATATAACTTATGCGTTTTTCTGTAATGGGTTAGTCTTAGACAACTTTTTTATTTAGCTATATATAAAAGTCTTCCTATTTGTTATTATATCGTTGCCTATACCACTTTCCATATAACTGGTTTAGTGTGTATAGTCTATCTATAAGAAAGTACCTTGTTATCGCTGTGTTGTAATATCCTTTAGTGTGTCTTTCTTTAAACCTAACTGGAATGTCTAGATCCTCTTCTTATTCTAGTTTGTCCAACCACTTTACTCTAGGCGTCCCTGCACTAGGCCTATTAGTAACTCTTTATATAGGTGTTCTGTCCCTTATATAACCTGGTATAGCTAACCTCTTGTCTAGCTTTTGCTCTTACTATATAATAATTCTTTATCTAAACTTATCTATAGTTTCCTGTTTTCTGTATCTTGTAGTTAGATCCTTGAAGTTGTCTTACTTCTTAATTTTAGTATTAACTTTTTAATCTTTAGGCTAAATACTATGTTTACCTGGAACTGCTATAGTCCTTATTTATTTTTCGAAATCTTGGCTTCCTAATAACGTTCTTACTTATTCCCTAAATTTATAGTTCTTAAACTTGCGTCCTATACTTATTTATTTATTACTAAACTAAGTTGCTACTCTTTCCTATTAGTTTTTGTTTGTTATAGGTTCTTAAGCTATTTTTGTCACGTCCTATAAGTCTAGAGCTTTCTTTATCTCTTCTTAAGAATTTTAGACCTATGGCCTTTTGCCTTTTATAAGTAGTGAGCTAACACTAGCAGTTATCTGCTTGCTTAATCTTCTCTAGATATTACTTCTTCTGTCTTATAAAGCGATAGATGCTGTATTTAATGGTATTATAATACCCGTTACTAATCCGCGTTTTGTAGTGGTTTTAGTCTCTACTTTTGTTATATTACTAAGGTATAAATGCTCCTAGTTAGCCTTATTTTCTTCCTTATTACTGCTAATTAATAAGTACTCTAACTCTATTATTATTGTTACTGATCTTTATCCGTATATTATTTTAACATCTTAATCTAGCTTATAGAGTTAATCTTGTTCTTTATCTAACTCTCTAGTTCCTTTAAGCCTTTTTAACTCTGGCTCTTATAGCTAATAGCTTGCGCCATACTTAGCGTCTTTATAAATTTAGTATGCGTTGTTGTAATAAAACGCGAAGTGTTTAATTAAACACTCCTTAGTCCCGCATAATATCCCTATATCCGCGTTATTGTACTCTAATAACCTAGTGCCCTTTACTACGTAGTTACTCTAACTACCTCTATAGTCTCTGGCAAAATAACCTTATTTTCCGCAATTTATATAAGCTCTATCTTTAAACTATTTCTTTTGTTATAGAGTCCGCCTAAACATCTTCTACTACTAAGATCCCCGGTTTGGCCTCTGCTCCCTAGTCCTATAATTACTTAATCCTTAACCTCTAGGTTTCTATAGTTTCTTTATCCACCTCTTAGATTCTTTAGTACCGCTTAGGTCTATTAGCTCTGCGCCATTTTATAGTTTTTAGCTTTATATTTGCCGATGCGTGCTCTGCGCCTTATATAACTATAGAACTCTATCTTACCCTTTCTTAGCTTGTTCCCTTTAATAGATCCTATTATTAATCTTTACTAACTAATCTATTAAGTCTTATAGACTTTCCGTATCTTCTATTAGAATAATTGCGTCCTAGACTTTAGCCTTAAGTCCCTATTTATACTATGCTATAAGCGCCTTATTATTCCACTTAACCTATATTATAAGTATCTGAAACTGTGTTATATACTTAATTACTAAAGAATATTGTACCAAGTTTTAAAGCTTCTGTTCCACTGTAGTTAATATTTTTAGGTCTTTAAACATCTATATTAGTCTTTCCGCAAATCCGTTCCAACTAGTAAACATAAATTATACGTCTTGGTTAGTAGTTATTATACCGCTGACTTGTATTTCTGTAAGATAAGGTTTAAACTATTCTAGTGCTCTTCCTATTAAGAACAATCCTGCGTATGCTACTTAATCTATAGGTATTGCTAACTTTGCTCCTTCCTGTATAACCTTAAAGTGTATTTATATAAGGAATCCTTTAAGTTTTAACCTTTCTCCTAAGAATTATTTAATTAACGGTAACTTAACCTTTGCTGCTCTAATTCTATTAATGCGTTCCTTAAGTATCCTATTATTATCTAATAAGCAATTAACCATTTCCTGTAGCTAACCTCTTGTAACCACTTATAAGTTTGTATCTGCCATACTAGTGTTTTCTGATCCTAAGGTAGTTGTTGCTGTTGATAGTATCGCAACTGGTGCTTTAGGTAGCATATTGTTTAACCTTATTTAATATTATAACCTTAATAGTGAATATATAACAGAACCTTGTAGCAAGAACTATAGTAGGTCCTATTATTGGGCTAGGTATGTAGATATAAACAAATTAACAACATAATAACAACTAGTGGAGTGGTTGCCTAACAGATTAACTCTAATTGTATTCTAAGATTTACTACAAAGAGAGAACTATTTGGGTAGGGACTGTGGTCCTTTAAATACACAACTATACGCCTAAGAAATCCCTTTGCTCTATCTGCTCTATCTACTCTGTTCGCTCTATATAGATCTTATAGATTACACAGATTATATAGATTACATTATGTGACTTTGGCTACTATTTCTCGTTATATGGTTCTACCGGATCTATCCTGGACCGTGCCTGTATCAACCAACTAGCTTCCGCCGACTCCTCTCCAAGTAGTCGTAATATCGTACTTAAGCTGTCCGTAATAAATACTGCTAGCTCATTTTCTAATAGGTTGTATAGTAGTCTAAAAGAAGGTTTTTTATCTCTTGTGTCTATCTTGTGCTCTACTAATATAGGGTTAGGTAAGGTGTGCGCAGCTTCCTTATCAGCAACATCCTTTAGGTCTATATATTCCTGTGGAATTTCTAGTTCCTTAACTGCATATAGCCGGATATCCAAAAATAAATACCCCGTGTCTCCATTCTTAGTATTAAGAGTGGCATATATGGTATACGCCTACCCTTTCTCTTGTATATGGTTTAAGAAAGTCTTTTAATCTTTAACTATAATGCGCGGTTAAGACTTCTAGTATTAATATAAGGCTTAAGGCCAATTAATATCTGGATTGACTTATTAAAGCCATGGTATCCCAAAATAAGGTTATACCCCTTAATTTCTATAGCGTAGAAGCGCATCTCCTGTGTATCCTATAGACTATTATAGTCCTAGCTAGCCATAGAAAAAGTTTGTTCCCTATAGCACGGAATCCAGTGGCCTTTAATACTTTAAATGGTGCGCACCTATAAGCCACTAAGGTCCAAATCCAATTCTTTTATTAGTAATTAAGAAATGAACCCCATGGTCGCGCCGCTGTCCATAAGGCAGTCTTATATTACCTATTTATTATTAACTTAAATAGAGACAGGAATAACTATGCGGCAACTTACTCCCTCCTTTTCTTGCTGGCCTAGTATAAGGGAGTAAAGGTCCACTAGGCTCTTTCTTTTCCTAATTCTAACGCTTGCTTTTTCTACCAGTAGGAGCGCTAAATATGGCCCTTCCTGCCGCAGTTATAGCAAACGCGTGTCTCTTAATTCCACTTATTTGGATTAGGTTTTTACCTATTATTATTCTAGGGTTAACCAGCATTACTCTAGGGCTGCGAAGCCTACTTATGTTATTCTTCTGCAGAGTGGTTAGGTTAGAATCTTCCCCTATTATTAAAGTAAGGTTTAGTCCTACGCTCTTTATTATTAGCGTCTTATTCCTTTCGCTTGCCTAGATGGTCTCTTTTAGTATTCTTAATCTAAATGGCTTTAGAGATAAGCTTTTCTTAAAAGGTAGGAATTTCGCCCTTTTCCTGTATAGCCTATCAAATCTTAGGTTATAACTTGGCAAGTAGTTGATAAAGTTATATAGCGTCGTTCCACAGGTCTAAGTAGGGTATATTATCTTCTAGCTCTTCCAAGTAGTTTATAAACTAGACTACACTCTGGCCTTCTTGCTGTTTGGCATTATAGTATTATTAGTTGTAATCCATCCCTTAATTAGTAGGGTCTTAGACCTAATTAACTAACTAGGACTTAAACTCGTTAAATCTAAGGGGTGTGGTAAGTTTCTTCTTATAGCATGTCCATAAGCTCTTAATAGTGCCATGTAGGAAAGTAGAAGTAATTAGTGTCTGATTATACTCATTAGAGTAACGTTTCGGATCTAGCCGAAACTTAGTTTCGCATTAACAGATAAAATAATTGCAGTTTTAGAGACTATCACTATTGTACTTATTAGGTTCTTTTATACGGAATTTAGGTTTATCTAATGTTATAGCGTAGTATGGCGTTGCCCCTTTAAGTCCGCTTTGTGTTTAGGGTGTCTGTGCTTCTCCTAATTGTCCTTATAATTGTTCTTAGTAGTCTTAATATACTTATCTTAATTATATCTCCAACTCCTTTATTTTTTATAAGGTCTTATATAGTAACTGCTTTAATAACTTCCTAGCGGTAATTGTTCCTAAGGGTCTTAAAAAGTTAGACAGACCAGCTATAGCTTTCTAGTCTACTCCTTTATAAGTAAAGGGAATGCGCTCCTCTAGAGAGACTCTCTGAGCCTCTTAAGTTGAGGGCGTTGCTTTGTAGGGTAAAGGAGTATGGCCTATTATCGTCGATTAATAGCCATACGTTCCTTCTATAAAGGATTAAAAGCGATTAGAATTATAAGAGGCCAGTCTAACCGGAACGTATAATTATCTAATTAATAGTATAGAATGAGAGTTACAGATAAGTAGAAGGTAAGTTAAAGATAGAACAAGCTTTACGTATTAAAGGATAAATACTTTCTAACCTCTTCTATTTAGAGACTAATTACTAGTTCTTCTCTAGAGGAGAACTAGCTTCCTATATAATCCTTCTAAGACACTAGTAAACCCTTTACCCCTTATCTATCTAACCATATCTCCTCTAGGACATTAGTGGGACATTAGTGAAACCTTCCTCTGTCTTATCTAATATGTACCCTCTAGGAGCGCCTATTACACTAGGTATACTATATAGAATTTATTAAGGTAATTAAAAAGAACATTATTTATATACTATTAGTATATAGCTAGCCTATTTATTAGTCTAAAAGGAAGGACTTCATATTTATAAGAACTATAGTAGGTATAGAATATTATTAGATCTTCTAATATAGGGTCTATCCTAATTTAGTAGAAAGCTTAGCAAATATTAAGCTTAGTAAAGATTTTAGCTTAGCTTAGGCATATAAGGGTCTTATTAATTAGGGGAAAAGGGTAATAATCTTTTTAGGTAATAGTATTTAGTTTTTAATAGTTAATATAGAAATAAAAGCCTTTATTAAGCTTTTTTATAAATAAAATAGGGGAAGTAAATAGGGCCTAATTTAGCTTAATAAGCCTTTTATAGAGGGTATTAATTAAGTACTACTTTATTACTTTTAGTTCCTTTATAGTTTGCTAGTAAAAAGGGCTATAACCTAAAGAGTTATTAGCCTCTAATTAAATTCTATAATTATAGATTTAGGCTGCGGGAACAACTGCACGCCAAATCATACAAATGGAAACAACAGGCAATAAGCCAGGGGGACGCAGGTGTCTTCCCAGCGTTTCCTACCTTTAACACTAGGGGGCTAAGCCAGCCATCCCAAGCCTCAACGGGCCAAAAGCGACGCCGTGTAATATCACTAGACCGAACAGGGACATAAGGGACACATGGGACACAAGGGAGAGGACGCCCAGTAGGAAGACCCCTATAGACGGCTACGGCAAGTTCAAGGCCAGGACAATCAAGAATTAGATTTAACGCGGCAAATACAACACACGTAGCTGGCTTATAAGGGGCACACAGCCAACTAGCAAGAATGGGGGAAGAACCGGAGGCAATAACAGACTCAGATTTAGAAAGGCTAGTAGGAACACAAGACACAGAAATAGAAAGCTCCACATAAAATAAGTAGTGGCTAGGAAGCAAACACAGGAGATAGAAGTTCTGAACATTTCAGAGAAAGTGGAAACGGAAGAAACGAGGAGTGAAGGAGAGGCAAAGGACCCCCGCCAGGGGTCCGCCACTTGACCATTATACAGTACAACTATGGCAATACGAACCACCGTCTAGCAAGGCCCCTACTAGACAGTCTAGACCTAGAGAAACACCATATTCTTACCATATAAGAGCCGTATTACAATACCTACATATAATCGATATACTGCCCCCAAGGATTCCAGCTCCTATATAAACCAAAAGCAGCCACACGCGTATGCTTTATAATCAGCAAAAATATCAGCCTTGCCTTATGGTCATAGCAGGCAGTTAACCCAGATATTGCAGTTATAACCATCCAGACATATAGGGGACTAGTATAAATTATTAATGTCTATAACCCTAGGGTTAAAGGGGTAGCACAGATAGAGAATATTATATCTGTAATAAGCTTACTAGAAACTAAACACGCGGAGTCCATCCTACTAGGAGATATAAACCTCCACCACCCACAGTAGGGGGGCATCCATATTGCTGCCAATTAATAGGTAGAGTGCCTACTAAGAGCTATAGACAACAGGGGCCTTAAGCTAGCTACCCCCCCAGGTGTAATTATATAGCAATAGGGCACTGCCAAAAGTACAATTAACCTTACAATTATAGACGAAAACCTATACCAGAGACTCAAAAGGTGCTCCCCTAAAGAAGAATGGGCACTTACCTTAGACCATATCCCTATCCAGATACAACTAGATCTGGACATTAAGGCGCAACCAAATAGCAAAAGATACGCAATAAGGAAGCTTAACGTAGATAGCTTCCTTAATACAATTAAATAACAACTCTAAGACTTAGAAGAAATCCACCCAATACCAAATAAGCAAGGCTTATTGGCTACCCCCAAGGAAATTAATCAAAGATTAGAAAAGATCCAGGCAGCAATTAAAAGTGGGCTAAAAGAGCACTGCCCAGTTTTAAAACCAGGCCCCTACGCGCGATATATATAGTCCGCATAGTACGCGGCCCTTATAGCCGGCCAACGATGAGCAAGGAGGAAATACACAAGCAGCCACAATTCTAAGGACAAGAGATAATATAAAGACACAAGAAACCAGCTAAAGAATACCCTAAGAAAAAAAGCAAGGAATAATTAGAGACGGTTTATAAATAAATATACTACTAACCTAAGTCTCCCCTATAACAAGGGCCTTTAGACCATAGCAAAATAGATAAAGAAAAAGGTGGGACGCCTAATAGAAGATCCACACCTACTACCCCTATAAAGAGCAGGCAAACCATAGGCTATAAGCAACAATAATAAGAAGGCAAAGATCCTTATAAAAAGATTTTTCCCTTAACCAGCTTTAGCAGACCTTAGCGACATTACTAGTAAAACACCGGTAACTCGCCTAAGGGTCGACAGCGACATAATAACTAAAGAAATAGCTAGAACTATTAGCCGCCTCTTAAACAATACAGCACTAGGACTAGATGGGATCCTAAACAAAGCCCTAAAGACCTGTGGACCACTTATAGCACCTTAGCTTACAGACGTAGCCAGAGCATGCTTTGCAATAGGCTACTACCTGCGACTCAGAAGATCCATAATGACAGTCGTCTTATAAAAAGAAGGCAAAGCAGACTACTTAATCCCAGGAAGCTACTGCCCTATTGCCTTAGAAAACACCCTAAGCAAGATTTTAGAAAAGGTTATAGCGGACCATATAGTAGATATAGTAGAGGAACACACCCTACTACCACAAAGCCAAATGGGGGCAAGAAAGAATCGCTTAACGCTATTAGCACTTATACTACTTACTACTACCATTAAAACTGCATGGGCTATGCGAAAGGACTTTATAGTATTAATGCTTAGCCTAGATATCAGCGGCGCCTATAATAATATACCCTATAAGCATCTTCTATATATCCTTAGGGCAAAGGGCTTCCTAAAATAGATTATTCAATTTATTTAAGGATTTACAGGCCAGAAAGAAATATTACTGGTCTTTAACAGATACCAGAGCCCCCCTATTACAGTCATAATAGGAATACTATAAAGATCACCTCTATTGCCTATACTCTTCCTCTTCTTTGTAAGTAACCTACTTAACACCTTTAAGGAAGGGGCGACCTAGGGGATAGGCTTTGTTAATAATATAAACCTAATTATATATAGGCCAACAGCCGCAGAGAACTGTAGGACACTAGAGAAAGCCTATAACACCTATATAG
>Ga0307507_10003661_pt1 | contig 29112 bp, 18 predicted proteins | sample 7_EM_MG_FD_207223 | JGI IMG/M metagenome (GOLD analysis project Ga0307507, IMG submission 207223) | Populus trichocarpa ectomycorrhiza microbial communities from riparian zone in the Pacific Northwest, United States - 7_EM | ecosystem: Host-associated > Plants > Roots > Unclassified | place... | reverse complement strand
AGGATATTAATATAGAAATAGGCAACGTCTAGTTAATTAAGAAGCAATTAACACCTCAAAACACCAAAAAATATTAATATAGAGCCTCTATTATACAAAAATAAGGCTTCATATAACCTCTATAAGATAACTATGCCGTGCGATGTTTTTAACTAGTATTTTACCTGCAAACAAGCATTTGGCAGAATTTTGGTGTTCAAAACCGTCATAACCCCATGGACCGTCATAACCCCGTTGCCCACGTTAGTCTCGTGGCATTTCCGGGGGCGTACGAGGGTAGTGATCCGGGGATTACTTATGACATGTATCAAGGTAGTATGCTGAGGAAATAGTGGAGAGAGCTGGGGTGATGACTGACTTTTTGTAGCGCAAACATATACTGAGCGTCTTTCAGTGCTGAAATACTAAGAAGCAGGTCCATAGGAAAGACTAATAAAGGCCAAGCCGGTACTAAGAGAGTGCTGAGGAAATCTCAGGAAGATTCAAATTAGTTTGAAGGCCAGACGCGGGATGCACTGCTGTTATTATCAATTCGCTGTCAATCATTCTACTTAAGCAAGAGATATAATCTCCAATACACTTTCTAAGAAACATCACCCTTTGTTTTTGAGAATATGTCAGCCTATCCCTTCGCACGTTGGAGTTCTATACTTGGCGCCAAGCCTAGGAACATCGTTCGCAGCACGCGCGCAACGCGCGCCTCTTATTGGCCAGGCCCTTATCGATACCGAAGGGATAAAATACGTCCTATTGGCTTCGCCAAAAGGACCAGTTCTTTTGGGTCAATTGGGCGTTCGACAGAATAAGATATTATGTTTCATTTGTCAGGCCCCTGCTGACGAGGATGCTGCACCAAATATTTTCTACCAGCTATTACACATGTAGGTGAGGCTGTCGCATGTTCAAAGCTCATCGCAAAGGTCCAGCCCCAGGTCGGATTTTGCCGATTACCCTGTTCCTGTTCCTGTACCCCCCCTTGTTCCCCCCCTTTTGCTGCCTGCACCTTCCTCGTGTACACCCTCCTGTCAACTCCAGTGGTTAGCGCAGCCACGTATGCACGGCCTTTTCGTAGGGGAAGTTTTGGTATTTTTGCTGTTTAAGGGAAAGTAAGGCCGTGCAGAGATGGCTGCGCTAACCACCGGAGTTGACAGGAGGGTGTATATATAGTTTCTTTTCTTCATGGTTTGGATAGACAGAGTCTTCCCCATCCCCCCCTAATCTGCACCGGATCGACAGCCCCTCACTATGGAGAAGCATCAGTAGTTCCTGAGCACCATCAAACTCTAAATGGCTCCTATCATTCAAGCCACGAAACGTCATTCGACTATTTCGAGAACATTTGAGGCAATACGGGCACATCCGGATGACGATAGTGACAAAATTCTATTATGGGATAAAACACTAGTAGATACCATAGCTTAAGTCTACTTATTATTTAAATTGACATGATTGGTGGCACTTGTCACTACGACTGGCGCTTGAAACACATGCGGGAGATCTACTAGTTCGCAGAGACAAGATTAGTCGCAATATATAGGCTTGCAAGACTGACCAGACAAGTCTATTAGTTGAACTACAGCTTAGACAGCCACTACAAAGAAAGTATCCACGAAAGGAAAGCGCGTTTGCAAGAAAATAAGGAACACCTATTTCGTCCATATGCGAAATGTGATATAACAACCGTGAGTGCCCGCTAACCATGCTAAGATCCATAGTTCTATAACGACAACGTTGCTTGATTGACTAAGTGGCCACATTACCTGAAGCTAGAACTGTAAATATTCTGAACTTCCACAATCTTTTCCGTCAATTTCTGCCGGCTCAAAAACATTCTCGGACCACAGAGCACTATATGACTCAAGAAGCCTACGTGCAGCACCATGACCCTTTTCCGACGCAAAATTCATTGCTCTTACATAATGATAGCTACCAGGGCCAGCGATCCCAGCCCCAGCATTGAGGAGTAGTTGCAACATGTCAATACGGCCGTGCTCCGCTGCACCTTCCAGTGCGGTTCTACCACCAACCTTCGCAGGCGCTGCGTTGACCTCTGCGCCTTCTTTCAACAGTAGGCAAGCAAGACCAATATATCCGCCTATTGCAGCAAACTGAAGCGCGGTCGCTCCGTATCTATCTGCCGGAGGCGCATTTACATCAGCGTCAAGTTTGAGGAGCATCTGGACAATCTCCATATTCCCTTTCCCAGCCGCTAGCTGTAGAGGAGTGTGTCGTATTCCTGCGGCAGCTGCCGAGTTCGCTTCTGCACCGGCGTCCAGCAGCAGTTGGACTAGGGGCGCATTGTTCATTTCTATTGCTGCCAAGAGAGCATTATGTTTTGGATCTTCGGTCACGATGTTGTTGGGATTCGCGCCTGCACGCAAAATCATTCGAACTATCCATAGATCTGTACTTTTGTCTTCTTTGATTGATGTTCCTAGAGCAGACTCTCCATAGCGTAACCAACCTCTGTTCATAAATCCTCTGCGAACGATCATATTTACTGCAATTTTATTCCCGAGGAGTGTCTCAATAATTTCCCTCTCTCCAAACCTCATAGCTGTTTGTAGTGTAGGACAGCCGTAATTTTTCCTGAAATGTGCGTATGGTCTAGAACGCGCTCCGAGGAGTAACTGTATCAACTCTACGTTACCCGAAATAGCTGCTTGCAGTAGTGCTCCTTCGTTATTTGGGTCTGCTCCGAGATTGATGAGGTAACGGACCATATTAATGTCATTGTTCCGGACAGCGGCCTCGAGAGCTGTTGTGCCATGAACCTTCGAGGCAAGGTTGTTGACATCGGCGCCAGCATCAATCAAGAGCTGTAATATCGGGATACTTTTCTTTATTACCGCTGTAGTAAGAGCTGTTGTTATTGTTTCGGAGTAGTCAAATTCTGTTAACCTCTCATGATGTGGTGCCGAGTCGATGTCGGCCCCAGCATTAATGATATCTCGAATCACAGAATAGTTTCCCTAATCAACAGCGGCCGGTAGTACGCTATGGGTGGGGTGATAAGGTAAGTCACAGTCACATTCGAGATTCACGGATGCGCCGGCTCTTAGCAGTTTTTGGACCAGATCGGCGTCCTTCCGATGTATTGCTGCCAAAACTACAGGCCCCACATCCGCACATGCAGCAAGCAATTCAGCTGTAATCGCATCTTCGCCTGCAGAAATGGCAGCCTGAAGTGATCCTCCCAGCCATTCAACGGCGGTAGCGCGATATCTGGATCCATCATCGAGGAGTAAACGAATGACATGAATATCCCCTCGTCCAGATGCGTGCTCAATTGCGTGAGCCAGTCTACCATCGCCAATGAGGTGAGCTCCAGAATCCATCAGCGCATTGATTTTATCGAGTTTTCCGCAACTAATGGCTTCTGTAAGCGCAATGCTTCGATATTTCTTGTTGAGTTCGACGCTTTGTAAAGTATCGAGAAGGAATTCCAGAAGCTTGATATTGGCTCCCCCAGCTGCTTTTTCCAAGGCGGCATTGGTTATGCGAGCTCCAGCCTGGACAAGTATTTCTACCATGTTAAAGTCACCTGTTCCCACAGCCTTTTCCAACGCGGATCCGCTCTCCAGCGTGAATTCGAATCCGCTCCCCAACACGAATCTGCTCTCCAACGCGAATCCGCTCGAGTGCGCTCTGTTACGTAACAGAAGTCGAAGTAACTCGATGTTCCCTTTCTCCACGGCCGATCCCAATGAGGACTCGCACACACGTGCCCCGGCATGCAACAGAAGTTGGACTAACTCAACTTTTCCTCTTTCCACAGCCCCTCCTAGGACCGTTATGAATTTTCTGTCGAGACCAAGGTCGAAACTATTGTAAGAAGAATAGCCTGTGGCGTTCGCATCTGCACCAGCATCCAAAAGGCTCCGGACAATAGCCATGACATTCTCATCAGGATTCTCGGATGTTATAGATCCTATAAGGGCAGAAGATCTATTGGCCCGAGAATTGACATCGGCGCCTGCGGAAATAAGGAAGTCAACCAATTCAACATGGCCTAGCCGGGCAGCTGAGAAGAGCAGAGAAAATCCAGAAAAATCATTGTGCTCATCCTTTGGGTTAACCTCTGCCCCGGCGCTGACCAAAATTCGCACAAGTTCAATTTTGACGAATTTGTCGGATTGTCGACCACCGTAGATAGCAAGCTGCAACGCGCTGCTTTATCCAGTGAATGTCTTATATGTCTTGTATGTCTTGTTGACATCTGCTCCAGCCTCTATAAGACTTCGTGCCAGTTCCAGATTGCGTAACTGGCAAACGCGCTGCAAAGGGGTCATTTCGTTACAGAGCTGTTTATTAGGATCTAAACCCATCTTTAATAACATCTTGACAACGCTCACATCTTCAGCATTGATGGCGAGTGGGAACAGGTTCTCTGCGAGTGCCTCAGTCGTCGGCCCTTTGGTCGACAAAATATTTTCGAGGGCGCGGATTTTGGTTTGCTTCCGCAACCACTGATAAATCTCTTGAGTGGCGGAATCGTTGAGATTGCACATTTTGTTGGAGATTAAGGAAATTGTTAGTTTCAACAACTCCAGCATTGAGCCTTGATCACTTTGTTGTGATATGATCTCTGCAGAATTTTCCGCATCGGGCATTACAGCTTTGACTATCATACCGAGTGAACCGCTTCCGGCTGGGTCAAATGTGTCCGTGAAGTGTTTCACCAAACTGGAGCAAAACCCTTTGGGCATAGGTGCAGTTTCTGTAAATTTTATGTAAGTCAGCGGTTCAAGAACGGAACTATTTATATGGGCTGAAGAGAGATAGAAAAGCGGAGGATATATTAGCAGGACGATTTGGCTCTCGCTTGGACAGTTGAACTGGAGGAAAGTCTCTTAAAGCCACAAAAACAGGAATTCATATAACGGTTTCCACATAACGTACCAAAAAGTCTAACCACATTTTCGAATTGAAACAAGGGAAGGTTATCAATCAGAATAGGCACAGTGTTGACTGGGGTGAGTGTGCAGAGGTTATTGACTGGGAAACTTGCGATGTTCGCCGGAGGTGGTGTGCGAATTGTGACACCAGGAGGTAATTGCGGAGTCGGTGCTGTCTCACCATTAGCGGCGAAAAGGCCTGGAGGGGAGGCAGACGACTACCCTGAGTATACATCTCGACGGTTGACATAGGGCCATACCGTGAGGTCTCTTTCCTGACCTTTTTCGCTGAAACAAGTTTACCACAAAAGTAGACATCACTGGCTTTACGCTGTCTGTTTCTCTTTTCAATTTCCCGACGAATAGTCTTCCAGTCCTCTTTCGTTTTGTACTTACGAAACCCCCACTTTTTTAAACGTCCTTCGTATTGCGCTTTGCTAACATTTATTCAGACTTGTACAGTAGAGCTTTGACTAAATCGTTTCTTACCTCGCAAAGAATTGGTGCCTCTCTTCCATTTCATTTCTGACCCCTCCTAAACCTTCGAGTTTTCGGTTCTCGGTGAGATATAGGGATCGTATAGTCTCCTTGAAGCGATCCCACTCACAATCAGAGGGGCCTCTATCGCTGATAAAGCTGGACATGGTGCAACGTGTGAAATTGATGGGAGAAAATAATAACGACTTGCCCTGAGGCTCAGTTGGATTTTCTAAACTTGAGCCGGGCAGAATGCATGCCCGTTATAACTACACGAGTTGAGGTAGAAGGTTTCAGATTCTGGATTCTAGGATTGCCTAAATGCGCATAGTCACTGCGTAGCCCAGATTTTGGTCTCTGTAGGGCTCGTGCTGATGGTTCGCTGCTAACCGGTCACCGGCGCCGCTTCAATCATTCATTGGTCAAAGTCCAGAATCCGTTGCCCCACTCCGCCGCCGCCTTGACTAACTGACCACTCACCTCGTCAACTTCCAGCCATTGAGAGTTGGGATAGATGCATCATGCATGTTCAGTGATTATGCTTCTTACCGTGCGTTACCCCGAGATAACCGCACTTTAGGTCTACGACCTCCACTAGCTATTGATCTACCCACCACCGAGCCGTCTCCATGTTGCAATGGCTAGCTCCTTGAAGCATTCGCTAGTCAGGCCTCTTATCCACTCACACTCCCCATCTTGTACTGTTTCTCGCATCCTCGTACTCCCTGCAAGCTATAGATTCTTCTCCATTCTTAACCGCCCTCCGCCCAATTATGAGGGCCACATTCCTCTTACTAAGATTGAGCGCGGAGCTCTGGCAATAGGATCCGCTCTATTATGTTTTAGAGACCCGCGCCGTGGAGGTATGCCCTGTTTACTCTATTCTAACCCGCAATCTACCTATACATGGTCGTGTGCCATCAATTGAAGTATGCTAAATCATCTTCCTAGACCTCATAGCCGCTCTGGGCGAAGCCACTGCCCAACCCTTCTTTATTGATCACCTCCGTAACCGCATGCTTCTCTCACCCACTGGTCGGCGAATCCTCCGCGACCGTCCTCGCATCACATCCACATTTCTCTCCATTCCTCGCCTGCGTTCTCTACCCTCTAATACCGTTGGTTATGCCTACGCGGCCTGGCTAGACCGCGAAGGTGTCTCCCCTGATACTCGCGCTGCGGTGCGCTACATTGATGACCCTGAATGTGCCTACGTCATGCAAAGGTATCGAGAATGTCACGATTTTTACCATGCTCTTGTTGGGCTACCCGTGTTCCGAGAGGGCGAAGTCGCGCTTAAAGCTTTCGAGTTTGCAAACACTGGGCTTCCGATGACAGGGCTGAGCGTATTTGCTGCTCTGACGCTGAAGAAGAAGGAATGGCAGCGGTTTTGGGAGATATACGGCCCGTGGGCGGTTCGAAATGGATTGCTGGCGAATGACGTGATTAATGTTTATTGGGAAGAGGAATTGGAAACTGATGTTGACGAGTTACGGAATAGGCTAGGGATTGAAAAACCGCCGGATTTAAGAGCGATAAGGAAATCTGAAAGAGAGGCCATGAAGAGAGCGAAAGAGGCTAGGGAGAGTGGTGCTACCCGAGTTAATCGGTTTTGAAGAAGCGGGTGCGGTGTTTCGGCCTACTTGGTCCCATCCCTTATCCGTCCGTCATTATCCAGAATTTTTCAAGTTCCAAGACGTCACTATCCAAAACCTGTATATTCTCCATAATTTAGATAATGACTATCCCTTAACCCGTTAGCGCACAACACTATCGATAAGTAATATGGCCCGTGCGCGGGCTTCGAACACCAGTACGCGATAGATCTTATATATTTCAATCAATTACACCATCATGCCGTCTAATCGTGCTTATAATGACCTGGATATTGTTCAGCTTACCCAATATAAGGTCCCCCCTAATCTGATTACGAAAAAACCTCCCCTCAAGCCTTAGAAGTTACCGAAGTTCAAACCCTTCCTCATAGACGATTATCACCAGCTTATATATCTAAGCACTGGCAACCATCTGGCTACTCTGATTGGCTGGGTCCTTATCGATACCGTTGGGCGAATTCCAACCGGTTAAGGGATAAGGCTTCTTTGATATCATGTTCTTTCCTCTTTACGACCCGTCTATTAGAGGAGACATAAGCGGTTAAAAGGCACGTCACAATCTAGACATGAGCCGTGCCTCCTAGAGCAAGAAAACATCAATTACTTGAACTCGCTGATTCCACCCATTTCTATCATGATGTGCAGCTTAGCCACGAAGTAGTATATCCAGTTCATAAGAGGTCTTTCTCATCTCTTTACACGGACTGAAAACGCTCCAAATAATAATAAAAAGTATTTCCACTTCTCCCCGGAAATGAGACACCAGATCAAAATAGATACCGCAGTCACAACAGGATCTATAACATGATAGGGCGTATCCTGATCGTCCAGCTGCTTACTATGCCAGGTGGAAATATCCTCTAGAACCTGATTTAACTCTTGGATTTATTTTAAGGTTTTAATCTCCTTCTTTTAGTAAACTATTACGGGTAAATTAGTACGTTCTTAGCGTGTTATAATACTATCTCCTTCCTTCTTAAGATTTGGCCTAAAACTTTCCTGTTAATAATTAGTGTTATCAGGTAAATAGTCTACCCGCCTTTAAAGGCAATTAGCTTATTATATTCTTTTTAAACTCTTTTATTATATTATTGATAATCTCTAAATCTTCTAAATCTAAGGAACGTTTTCTTCTTATAGCTCGTATTGTTCTATTAGGGATTAAAATATCTCATTTATCCTATATTCATTCTAGTATGTCTTATATCGTTTCTTATACAAACCCTACTTGCTGTTCGGAGTATGTCTATAAAGGATATATAGATTATACTATATCTACTCCGTCTAAAAATGTTTATATATTACCCTTTTTAGTTTTATATCTAGCCTATTTTTTCCTATGATGGCGTCTATACTGTGGGCGTAGACACCTATAAGCCCTTCACCGAACTGGGCCTAAGTTATGATGTGCTTGCGCAGACGTTTAAACATGCCAAAGTGCGTTTTCCAAATGTCACTACTCCGCAGCCTAGTTTCGAGGCTCCGGGTTGGCTTCGGCCATTACAAGAAAATGGATTGCGCTCTTTAAACATTGTGATTCTGTGTAGGCGAAATAGAGAGAGTCAGAATCTTGAATAGGCTGAGGCGTACCGTAATTTAGATCTGGGATAATCGACGTCACTTGAGAGACATCTACTAACTACGCTTTGCATGCAGGTGGTCCGCAAAACCGGTTAGGGATATACGATCTTTGGGCTAGAACTACATAACTCTCTCCAAAGTCTTTCAACGCGTTCAAGAAGTGTAAGAAGCACCAACAAACGTCGAGTGCAGTATAAATTCAACCAGGAAGTAGGATGGCGCATCGGCCATCACTAATTCTCTTCGCTATATTCGGGTACATCCTCGTCCATCAGATTTCTCTGAATATCGCTCTCACTGCTATTGTTCTCTGGCGAGTCCATGACTTTAGTCGTGCCCTCCAACTCTCTCGCCAAAGCCATGCCCTCAGCTCTTCCCCGCTCAACATCAACAAAAAGCATAATGGGAAACGGTAACCCAATTAAAACTGCTAAGAACCAAAATGCCTATTCGGGTTAGGATATTGGCACACCAAGCTATACTAAGCTAGAAGGGCATAGGATGCACTTACGGGTCGAATCTCTCCGTACGCATCGGTAATCGCGCCGACGATAGCAGGACCAAATACGCTTGAGCCTTTATCTGTGATAGCATAAAGCGCATAAAACGCAGCCTCGAACCCCGGAGGAATGAGCTCGCCAAACAGGCTTCGACAGTACGAGGACAGCCCTCCGAGCACGAATCCGTACACTGCTCCTAGTGGATACATCTCCCAAGGTTGCTGCAACCCGAATATACCTAAGCGTTGAATGGCGGGAATGAAGCCGAGCAGCCCGTAGATGGGAATGACTTCGAAAAGACATATGCAGGCTAAAATTGTCTGGCTCGGTCTGAGGCCCATCCAAATCGACAGTCTACTCCACGTAAAGGCACCAACGACACCGGACATTGTGGCGATAACGTTTATGAGAGCTAGAGCCGCTGGTTTCATCTCAAGAGTGGTTTTGGCGAAAAGTACAGCTGTTCCACTCACTGTCGCAATGCTATCGCTAAGCAGGAACCAGGCAGCAAGGAAGAGCAGGACATCCTTTAATCGTCGAGCATGCATGACCGTCTTCCCTAGCGATCGCCACGAATATGTGAAGTACGCAAAACAAGCACGGCTGTTGCTGGCATGCTTAAGATTGAGGGTAGGCCCAGGTCGAGGCCTAAGCCATAAGGCTGCCGGAATGGTAAACACAAACCACCAGGCGCCTATGACGAAGAGAACCAGGCGAAGCGAGAATGTGGAGGACCTTGTGAATATCACAATAAAAATGGAGAGAGTCTGAAGGAGTAGCGCAGCAATATAGCCAATTCCTATACCGTATGACGATATTTTCGTTGAAAGGGCTAACTCTGGAGAAGGCGTAGCCGAAGACGTAGGGTTGGGAATAGTGAGATTTTCCCCTGACCTAGGCCCTGATACTAAGGCTGAAGTGGAGTCTGCGAATCTCTCAAGTAAAGGCTCCTCTTCTGCGAGCTCGTTTGTATGTCTTGCCTCCCGAATGACCAAGGGTTCGTTTGATCCTTCAGTATCGTCCTCTTCAATAAAAGATGGATCCTCAGAATTATCTGGATACAAGTACTGTATCGTTGGGTGATGGCGGACTAGAAGGGGCAAAAAGGAATTCAACAGAACAAATGATGCACCGAAACAAGTATTCGCCACAATCGCCAGTAATGCACCAAGAAGATAGACCTTTGGAACAATAGGAAGAAACAACATGGTAGCAGTAGCGCCGATGAATGCAAACCAAAGCAGAAATGTTTTCCGGAAACGCCCATGATCTGCCGCGCCGGACATGGAGATGATCAACAATGCTTGAATGAGAACGCTAATGGAAAATGTGTACATAGCAAAACTGGCGGTATTAACTTCCAGACCGAGGATATCGACAATGCATTGTCCCTTTTCTGGATTGGGAAGACGGTATAGGAGGGAGCCAGAGGATATATTTATGCTTGGAGGGTTGATATCGAAACTGGCACTGCATGGTGTTTTCCTATCCGAGAGCAGCACTCCCCGTTCTCGCGCAAGTTGTTCGAGGGTGATAGGAATGAAGGAGCCTATTGAAGTCCTCAGCAGTGAGCATCACAGTGCGTAAGCAGTTTTTTTGGTTAGGGTTGCCTAAGTATCGCGATCCAACTTCGACGCTTGGATTGAGGCGTTAAGGAAGAGGTGACTGTGGAGTGCTGATTGAAGCTTACCGATTCCGCAAACGACGAAGACCTGCCTCTATGGTTAGTATAGTTGTGTTGGAAATAATGCAGATGTTGGAAAGCGAACCTCAGCTGCCCAGCCATACACATAGAAACCTGATAGCTCCTTCCTACTCGTCAATCGTGTATCCTCCCCAGCGTAGTGCCGAGGCCGGCGACGCGCATCAGGACCCATAGTGGAGGACAGGTCGGAGATGCTTTGCTCGTCATCCGCTTCGTTGGACTGCGATGATGATGGAACGGAGGCTTTGGAGTATGCGGAGGGATCCCTGGATAGGTCAGGCTGGAAGAGCCGTTGCGGGGGCAGTGATGGAACTCTAGGCGCCATAGCTCCAGTCACAGTTGACTAGCACCACTATGATTGGCCAGGAGGGAGTTGAACAGGCAGCACGAAGATCATATGGATTCGTTCATGATGGAAGTGAGTCTGCTCCTCGAGGGATGCTCGAAGGAGGCGGAGATGATAGAGGAAGCCTCTGTGTGATAGCAGGGGAGTTGGGGGGAGTTTGTTGAGTTTATTGGCAGGTGATTTTGTCCTTTGACCAGCCCTAAATAGTCGGCCGTGTCTCTCTGGACCACGATGGCATTTGGCCTTACAGCTCTCTCAAATCAGAGCCATTTGTCTCTATGCTGCTAGGTATAAGAGTCTAGAAAGCTTGATTGGGCGTCTACACCAAGGTCCTCTTACATGCGCTATGATGTAAAAACCCTGAGTTGGCCCGAAAATGGCTGAAGCTTGCCGCGACTCCAGCACTAGGTGTGCTCTCAAGATGCGTGTCGGTTATGCTGCTTGCCTGCCTACGCCTAATCAGGAGCAACTGCTGGTCTCTGCGGTGCGCAGGGCTTTGTGGATGGCTTTGAGAGAGATATGCACAAAGAGTGTTATAGAATAGCGATATAAGGCCTTCTACCACCTCGTCCAGTCGCCTTCACCATGCAATAACGACGCTCTTCAGCATAATTCCTTAGGCTTGGCGTGTTGCGGAGTAGCCTTTCGTAGGGATTTCAGCACCGGCAACGTAACCGACACCTCAGCCAGGCCCGCCTCGGAGCAGGCTGCATACATAACAGTATTTGGCAATCACCCAGAGAATTTGCCAAAGTAATATGCTTGTCTTCCAACGCCGAAAAATACCAATAACGGCATAACTGCTCTGACACTGCTGCTGGAATCTTCGCTGCGGGCGAGCAGCATTGTCCGCAATCTCTTTGTTTATCTGAGTAAATTCCTGAACGGCTGGCAGGCCAAGCGTTTTGCTGAACCCTGCCCGTCGGCGTCGCGAACGTTGAACGGAACAAGCCCTCTCCCTCCCGCTCACACACGCATCGTCCTCTCACCACGTCGCATACACCCGCCGAAGCCCTCCCTACCCATCACTCCTCGCCTCACTTAACCTCTGAGCAAATATCTGCCGCTGCATACAAAACCGCCTTCCCCTCGCCTCACCTGAGCCGTGAAGCCTGAGAAATGAGATAGACGAGGTGGACCCTTTCCTCCTGCGCAACCTTCCCATCTATCTTTCCAAGGGCCCTACTCTCCCTCACTTTCTCCTTTTCGGAATCTATTAGTCGCTTCACTGCTTGCTTTCAGTATTTCACCCTGTTTCATTGCTTGCGACAAAGGATAACGAGTTTGACGGTCTCTCCTCCACCCCCGATTCTTTATCTCCGCGCGCCTCACAACATAGATCAAGATACAGTCGGTGGACCCGAAAAACGGAGAAGGGGCGGGAGGCTCGGTGGTGAAGCCAGAAAGCGGCAGGAGCGGCGAGCGCGCCGGGGAATTGGAAAGTAGGAAGAGGAGTATGCCAGGAATTCTCATCATGAATCAGAATGGCGTGGAAGGCGCTGGAGGTGTCAAAGAGGCCCAGGATCGTAATGGGAACCCAGTGGCATCGTTTGGTGATATGAAGACTATGGTGAACGGAGACCGGGCTATCCCTCAGCTTGATGGACCCGCGGAGGCAAACAACGCAGCCACACTCAACGGCAAACACCTCTATACCGCTGGTCAGGTAGACATACCGTCCTCACTTTTAGACCTTCCACCGGAGATTCGACATATCACCGAGACGTATCAGCCTTTTTCGAAGCTCCTCACTCGTGTTGCGCAAGAATGCTTTAACAGCCTTTCGGAATTACTCACAAGAATGGCAGAGATGCCAGTGTCTCAACAGCCTGGCGGCCAGCTGACGAATGGCGTCAGTAACCATGCGATGACCAATGGGGCTGGGAACACTTCCACAAACAATGTTCACAAGAAAATCATGATGATGAGGTTTGCGGATGACCAGCGGACAAGATTCATCAAACTGCTGGTGTTATCACAATGGGGCAGGCAAGCGGAAGAAGTTGGGAAACTGATCGATGTCGTGGCATGGACCAGAGAGCAAGAGGAATGTTATGATCATGCAGCATATTGGGTGGGCGACCTGAAACTTCAAATGGCTGGGGCAAAAATATCCAATCCAGATATAAAGACTGCCTTAGAAGTTCTGTCAACCGGAAAAACCCCCTGGATGCCGGACGTAAGTACTTATTATATCCCCCCGGAACCGCTCTCTCCGCAAAAGACCCTTAGGTTGCTAAGGAATATCAATACTCTGCTCTCCATTAGATTAAACTTACATGAGGAACTGCCGCGGCATCTGAAAAACTGGAGCGTCGCATTAGGGAGGGCAACTTTTGTCATCCCTTCCGAATTCGAGCTTGACGTATCTGCATCGAGTGAAGATACTTCGACTCCCTGGTACTTTATTGACATTCGGCTCTTGTTTTCTCCAGCGCCAGAGATACCGGATAGCCAATTTAGGGGGATCATCGAATACCAGGCGAACCATTCTTTGGCAACCTCTGGATTAAGTGGCTGTTACGATTTGCTTCATAATTTTGTTCTTACTCACAAGATCGCTGTTCTGAAGGCACAGGCCTTCGAATTGAGTGCGGCGAATTGGGCTGGCTCAATAAGAGTAGAGCCCGTCCGCAGGTCACTCGTCGTGCAATACTGGACCGATGTGCCCGGGGGTAAGAGCTGGATAGAGATCGGTATCACGAGTGGAAAATCTAGAAATGGAAAGGCTTCCTGGAGGGGCCCTGGAACATCACAGTTAGCCGTTCGTTGGTTTCGCCAAGGGATTGAAGTCAAAGACACAATTTTGACCTTCGATTGGGGAGCACTGTCTATGGAGCAGATGCTAAGAAAAGTGATCGCTCTTCACACAAGTCATATCTTAGAGACCCTACAAGATCGACTCATTACGTCTGCCCAAGCAAATCCGAACTTATCGGCAAGAGCGACTACTTCTGATTCTGAACCGTCCGATTGCGTCCTGGAAGCAGCTTTGGGCAATTCGATGAACAAAATAACTGTCCTAATCCACCCTGTAACAGGAAGGTTTGCGTTCCGACCCTGTACTGCTATTTCGGCTCGCGCAGAGCACGAAATCAATTATTCTAAAGAACCAATCGCCGATCCTAGCTCGAGGATTAGCTCATTGCTTTGCTCCACGCTTCAGAACTCCATCGAGAGACAAGCGCAGCAGCTGGGTTGGACGAAGTTGAGCAACTTGAATCTCAAGAACGATGCTATCAAAGCGGCATTCGAACAGGATGTGATACGACAAACATTCTTCCGAGGACAAGGCTGGACTTCAAAATGGGCTTTAGCTGCAGTTATTAACCTGACAGGCGAATCATGGTGGATCGTTGAATTAGAAGACGAAGTCACCGGGGGTTCGATCCTGACAGCTAAACAAATCCACATCAACCTGGAGCTCCAAAGAAGGGAGCCAGTCTCCCGCATTGTGCTAAGTAGGATTGAGCGAATAGCCGTAGCGAAAATATCCTTTTCTGCGACGATTCGCGTTCTCAGGAAACGAAACATACCTTTTAGCATACAGATGCAGCCTCTCCCGTCTTCTAATGGCACAGCAAACCCTCAGACCAGCCTTCAAATCCCAATGCTATTCATTAAAACTCCTGCTTTGCTTGCCCAGGATGGAATAAGGCAGAATAAGTGGGCACAGGAGGGCTTGAGATTGGTCCACCACGGCTTCGACGCTAGCCAGGGCAAGGTCCGGCATGTAGTACTGGGCACCATGGTCAAGGACATGACGACAAGCCTTAGTAAGCTACTAACGACTTCTAACGATGTTGACGTTGCCTTCCGTGACCAGGGAGGCTTTTCAATCCTCCTTCGAACTCCTTTCGGCGCTTCGTTCGTGGATCCTTTGATCGAACGTCTTCGTGATATCGAGCAGCTCCGGAACTTCGTCACGATCCTGCAGAAGCGCAAACTAGTCTGTGAAACCGTCTCCCTAACCAAAGTCGTCTTCCGCTATAGCGCCACGCTGAGCGCCACCGTCCTATTTAACTCCGGCGTGCCTATCCGGCTCCAGCTCGCGCCAGAGAACCCGCACCAACGCATCCGCACGCTCCTTTCCGCGCTTATGAACGACAAGCAAACGAACTCGGCCTCCGTCGGCGTCGGCCTCGACAACTTCACCCGCTGCCTCATCTCCACACTCCCGCTCCTCCGCTGCTTCGATGCTATGGAAGCCGCCAACCCCGGCCTGACCGCCAACCCAGCCATCCATCCCCATGATGTCTACTACTACCGCCTCACATACAACAACCCGCTCTGCTCCTTCGACATCCGGCTCAATGTCCAGCACGACGCGCTGAAGTGGCACATCGACGACAACAACAACAAGCCACCAGACGAGCGGCCGGCGCCCGTGCGGCCCAGAGCCGTCGTGCGGTCAGAGGCGCTGACCAAGGCGCTGAAAACGCTGTACAGAGATCAGGGAAACGACTGGATCGGGGTGCGGACGGGGATCGTAGCGGGGCTGGAGGGCGTGGAGGAGGCCATCAAGCAGCTCGACGAGGTAGTCCGAAGGTCCGCCGTCGAGGCACCGGCGGCCGTGCCGGGCGACACGAGCATGAAGGAGAACGAGGTCGCCGTGAAGTCCGAGACGAAGGGCCACCCGAGGGAGCACGACGTTATCATGATCGACTAAAATACTTTTCACTGGTTGAAACTAAAAAAGGGGGTTCGAGGTGCGAGTAGCCTGGATGGCTGGCTAGCTGGCCTCGGAACACCCCCTCGGCCCTTGGGAGGACGAGTTTGTATTCTTAAAAGAGGCTTTTGGGTGACTTGGAAGCGTAGTGATTTTTTTCTAGTAAAATTCTTCTTCTCTTTATTTTTCATCGCTTTTTTTTGGGGTTACGGCTTTTTTGTGCGTTCAGGGTGATGTAAGAGCGGGCTTATCTTTTTATGCGGAGATGCGGTTAGCGCGGTCCTGGCCTGGGTCGGGCTGGTTTGGTAATAATCTTTATCTGTGGGCTTTTGGGAGGGCATATCAGAGGGGTTTGCGGCTGGGGTTTTAAGAGTGCGAGTGTGTGAGTGTGTATATATACCAGCCGATTGGCCTTGGGTTGCTTGTCTAGGGAGAATACATCTATTAAGACTGCATTTAGGAGGCCATGTTGAGACAAAGAGCTCTGCAGATATGTGATTGGACTAATTCTTGAGGCCTAGTTATGTTTATTCAGATAAGGAAATCTAGATATCAGTTAATTTTTCTAGACTCGGATTTCTAGCTAGGTTGTAGACAAGTAGAATTTACGTTGAGGTGTTCAGGGCTGCATCGGTTTCATAAATGCCATTGGTTCAAGTAATTGAAGACGTTGCTGAGTTGATATCTTAATCATACAGTGCCTCGGTCAGCCTTTCGAAGCTATCTATAGGTCCTGTACAATAAAACATTCAACATGACTCCAGGTCTCTTGCAAGACCCGGAGAACAGTATGGTGACTTAGTTACTTTGGAAAATAATAGAAAGTACATTTTCCCTCTCTACACCAGCCGCATTCGCTCTATCAAAATGGTGTTACATACGCCCAAGGAACCACCCCAATCCAACCACATCTTATTTATTTCCCTTTCTTCACCCATCCCTCGATCTGCTCCCTCACCTCAGCAACTTTATCCTGCACCATCCCGACCGTCATCTGGCTGTGGGCCTTGCCGGTCTGCAAGAAGTGCTCGACGCGCGCCTTGGTGCGCAGATGGGTATCGGCGAGCGCGGGGAAGCGCTCCTCATACATCCAGACCAGGTTGCCGACGTTGCGCATGGTGAGCGGCAGCACGGCGTAGGCGGTGCCGAGCCCGATGGCCACGGGCACGGAAGCCCGCAGCAGGATGTTGCGGTTGCGGGTCACGATCGAGCCGGCCATGGCGCTGACGAGCACGTAGAGCGAGCCTGGGAGCAGCTGCTCGTTGGACTCTTTTGGCGGCGCTAGCGAGCGGATCGTCGAGGTGAAGGAGTGCTCGAGTTTCAGGGTTTTGGTTAGGGCTGCGTTCAGCGTGTCTTCGGCTTTCGTGGCTTGGTGGTAGAGTGCTAGTCGAACGCGAGCGATTTGCGAGGCTAGTTGGTCGGTGGGAGTGGGTCGGGAGGAGTCCGTTGGGAGAGAGGGTGAGAATGTGCGTTTGGGGGTGTGTGTGAGGGGTGCGTCGTCGTAGATTGGCTTCCGGGGAAACTAGAGCTGGGTGAGCTTCGGTATTAGGATATTTTAGAGCGGTCTTCTGGTCAGTATCTTACTATAGAGTCTTTGGAAGGTGGTTCTTCGGCGTCGGCGTAGCGGGATGGATATAGGATTAGACCAGCAGACACGGCAGCGGTCATCGCGGGAACCACGGTGCGCTGGAGAATGTCAGCAATTGCCATTATCATAAGGAGAAGGTACTCGCCTGCCGTAGGAGAGGTCTGAAGGCCATCGCGGACGGGATGGGTTGTCAATTGGCGTGGGGAGAGCTTGATGGTGGTGAGAAAGGCAGCCGGGCACGGACTTGCACATGTACTGTACATGTATGTACTGTAACACTACATAAGCTCGGCATAAAAGTTACTTTATTTTTTGTATCTAGCAGCATCGCCGTCTTCCACCAGTTTTCCGCTGACAATCCACCCTCGAAGCCACCTTCGACATGCTCAAACGCCTCGGACGGCCGCCATCATTATGGACTTGCTCCCAGTGCCTCCGCCTGCAGCGGCTGCGCCGATATAATAGCAGCCTTGCCGCTGCTAGTTCGGCACAAGACTCTGTACCACTTGCGCCGACTCCAGGTAGCCTTCGAGGCTTCGGGACTCCAGATGCGAACCATGATGATCGCATACTACGGCAGATATTCGATTCGCAGAACTTCTGGAGAGAATTCTCGCAAAAAAAAACACAGCTCTTGAAGAAACCCGCCGGCCTATTTCAAAACCGCTACTTAACACACCCCGAAGGCTTCCAACGCTTCGCCGAGATTACCGTTCTAAAATGTGAAAAAATAGTGGACAGCGTGGTTGCTGCCAGCACAGTTGAAGAATACAAGAGCCTTGCGAGGGACTTGGATAGGCTCAGCGACCTGCTATGTCGGGTTATTGACCTGGCGGACTTCGTCCGCGCCACGCACCCGGATAAGAGGATACAAGCGGCGGCGACGCAGGCATATGCTATGATGTTTGAGTACATGAACAAGCTCAACACTACCACGGCGCTGAATGACCAGCTGAAGAAGGCCGCCGCAATACCGGAGGTGCAAGAGTCCTGGGGCGAGCAAGAGAAGGTGGTCGCGAAGATGCTGATGCGAGATTTCTCTAAGTCTGCCATTGACTTACCAGATGGAGACAGGCAGAAGTTTGTGGAGCTATCAAATGAAATTGCTCATACAGGGACCGAGTTTGTGGACCATATGACACCAGAGAAGCCCTATCTGAGTTTTGAAAGCAACAGGATGAGGGGCATGGAGTCTAACATGGCCAGGGCATTAACAAAATGGGGCCAAGTCAAAATACCCACTATGGATATGTCAGCGCAGATGGCTCTGCGGTACGTGGAAGACGCAGACGTCAGGAGAGACATATACATGGCCGTAAGGACGGCGTCTAAGGCGAGCATCCAGCGGCTAGAGAAGATGTTGAAGGACCGCGCAGAACTTGCAAAACTCTCTGGCTATAAAACATTCTCCCACATGGCCCTCTCAGATAAGATGGCGCAGACCCCAGAAGCCGTAAACCAATTCCTCAATGCTCTGATACCAGACAATCACCACCAAGTCCAAGACGAACTTGAGGAATTGATGGAACTCAAGAAATCTGATGCCCACGGAGGGAGCTTTGCGGATAGGATTAATGCATGGGACAAATTCTACTATACCCATCGCCTTGTCTCGACCATGGACACTAAACTCCGCTCCCCAGACTTCCTCTCCGCCTACTTCTCCCTGGGCACCGTTATGCAAGGCCTATCCCGCCTCTTCAACCGTCTATATGGCATTCGTCTCGTCCCACGCGAGACCCTCCCTGGCGAGACCTGGAATGATGACGTACGGCGCCTCGACGTAGTCTCCGACACCGAGGGCCACATCGCAGTGCTCTACTGCGACCTCTTTTCTCGGCCAGGCAAAACTCCTAACCCAGCCCACTTTACCCTGCGCTGCTCAAGGGAAATTCCCTCCAGCGAAATCGCCGAAGCAGCCAACACGCCGCACCCGTTCCCATCACCGCTGGAAGCTGCCACAGACGGCATGTCGGTCTCCTACAACAAGTCCACAAACACGTACTTCCAGCTCCCGACCATCGCCCTCATCTGCGACTTCGCGCGACCCCCTGCCTCCAACAACACGGCGCGCCCAACCCTCCTGACCTTCAACGATGTGCGCACCCTCTTCCATGAAATGGGCCACGGACTGCACTCCTTCCTGGGACGCACCGCACTGCAAAACGTCTCGGGCACACGCTGCGCGACCGACTTCGCCGAGCTGCCCTCGGTGCTGATGGAGCACTTCGCATCCTGCCCGTCGGTGCTGGGGCTGTTCGCGCGGCACTGGGACACGGACGCGCCGCTGCCTCTGTCCGCGCTCGAGCAGCGCCTCGCCATCGACGCGCGCACGCAGCCCGCCGAGACCGAGGCCCAGATCCTGCTCGCCATGCTCGACCAGGCGTACCACAGCGACCTGCCGCTCGCGCCGGACTTCGACTCCACGCGGACCTACCATGATATCTATAACGCGCATGCGGTTATCCCCGAGCCGCAGGGCACGGCGTGGCAGGGGTTTTTTGGCCATCTGTTTGGGTATGGCGCGACGTATTATAGCTATTTGTTTGATCGCGCTATTGCGGGTAAGATCTGGAGTCAGGTATTTCAGGAGACGCCTAATGGGAGCGTGAGTCGGGAGAGGGGGGAACGGTATAGAGAGGAGGTGTTGAGATGGGGCGGTGGGAGAGATGGGTGGAAGTGTATTGCGGGTGTGCTGGGGGATGAGCGATTGGCGGAGGGAGGAGAGGAGGCGATGAAGGAGGTGGGGAGGTGGGGTGTACGATGAGTTTTATGATGAGATGCTGGCTTTGTTTTAGTGAATTGATGTATCTGCGAAATATAGTGGAGCGAGGATGTGTTGTCATGATATCTGTAAGGGTGGTTTAGACCTCATTGGGAACGATATTTTGAGATGCATGCTAAGATAGATGTTTCAGGCACGATTTTAGACTTTGTAGTTTTCTCTGTATAAGAAATACACTAGACTAGCCCCTGAAAGTCTTCTACAGATCTGCGTAACCCACTGGAGGTACCTTAACGCTGTACTTCCTTTAACAAACCTCAAATTCTTCTCTTTTCCTGATGAGAGAACACTCCTCGTCATTCATCACGCCGCAGAAACAGCATTCCACACCTACCCAGTATCTCCCCAGCAACTCTACCTCATTCATCCAACCCCAACCTCTCCCTGAGCTCCGCCTTATCCACTCCCTCGGGCAAACTCTCCTCCACAAGCCCCCACAACTCCCCCGCAATCCGCTCCCTCGCCCGACTAACCTTCCGCCACGCCCCCCACTCCCGCTCCACCTCCTCCCTCTCGCCCTTCCCCACCGGCCGCACCTCCCCAGCCCGCAGCGCGCCCAGCCGGCCCAGCAACTCTGCCTTCTCGCGCTCCTGCGCAGCGACGGCCGCGCGTAGCTCGGTGGTCGAGAGCGTGGTGTTGAGAGACGTGAGCGAGGCGCGCAGTGACTTGGCGGTTGTGAGTGCTGCGGCAGTTTCGGCACGGAGGAACGTGATCGTGGCGTCGATTTCGGCGAGTTGCTCAGGGGAGGCGGTGCTAGAGGGGTCCTGGGGTGTGGGTTAGAGAGGGTTGCGGAGTTGGGATGGGCTAGGAGCGGACCTGGATTGCGTGGTAGACGATCTGCTTGCCTGGGAGCGGTTAGGGGAGAGTTGGGATGAGGCGGTGGGAAAGGGTACCGGCGGCGCGGCCTTCGATTTCTTTACGCTCGTGGAGATCTTTGAGGATTTTGGCTGCGGCGGCTGGATGCGGGGTTATGTTAGCTGGATAGGTTGTGGAGTGTTCCGAGGGTTTTTCGAGAGCACCTTTGGTTACTTTGTTGTGTAGATTGGCTGAGATGTCGGTGGCCTAGCTAGGCTATTAGATGTGTGCATGAAACTTCTTCCGCTCAGATTGCTCACTGAATATGGGCGGCTGGGCAGAGATGACGAGGCGTCAGTGAGCACTCATCCTATGACACGCTAAAAACAGCCAGATATTGCGATATGTGACTGACTTTTGCTTGCCTTGAGAGCGGTTCCCATCAGCATCGCATAGACGCAATTTGCGAAGTAGGAATTACTCACGAAGATAGTTGAGTATTGTATCCGCTGCCGCGTCTGCAGAGACTCTCTCAGCCTTCTCTTTACGTGGTGCCATCCTGATTGCGCTGGAGCTTCGAGATGACTGCGGAGTATCAATGTAAAGTGATTAGATAGCGGATGGTAGCTTCGTAAAGTAATGAAATAATGGCTGATCAGGGAGTATACGGACGAACAGTGAAATGGTGAGAGTAAAATGATGGAGATTGAAAGTGGTGGAAAGATTAAGGGACTGACACACAAGCAACCCGAACCACTCGATAGCACGTGAGATTGCGATATATCGCCAGAAGCTTATGCTTACGAAAACGTCTCTATGATAGAAATATGCGTCTACTGAAATGTTGAATTATATAAGTCGTGAATCTTCATCACCTGAGTTGCAAGATAACCGATGCCAAGCTCTACTCCCACTAGAAGAACAAAACAGGCTATATTAGGGGTATAGAGACAAAAGAGTTGCAATCAAAATCATCCCGCATGTCGACTGGACCAAAATCCCAACGCTCCGCTATGCTATGCCAACTCAACTCACAAATATAATATGCCAACCTTCAACCGTGTTCCCTCACTGTATTTACATGACAATCTAGGCAGTATTAGTGAAATGAAAGCCTCGACTCGTTCGCAGGGATTGACTTACGCATTCTTCATCTTTCTTAGCTGCGCTGATACCCATCTCATCGAAAGTCTTGGGACCTTTGCCTGGTGGTGCTGCAGGAGCGGCAGGCTTGGGTGCAGGCTTTGGGGGTTCAGCGGGTTTCTGTTGCGGTGGACGTTCGTTTTTTGGTTGTGGCTGTGGCATTGGATCGTGATGCGATGGCCGACCAGCTGAACCTGGTCGAGAATTAGGCCTAGACCCTGGTCGTCCGCTTTGGGGTCCGGCAGTAGGGGGACGCTCGGTTGGCCGAGCAGAGGAAGGTCTTTCCTGAGGTGGAATAGTAGACGGTCGATTATTAGTAGGCTTAGGAGGCTGCCTCGGCTGCAGTGGTGCCACATAACCTATATCGGGGATTGAAGACTGCGGTTTTGACAGATTGGGATTGCCGCCCTTCTGTAGTCTATTCCTACTATCAGGTGGGGCGGTATATCCAATATCAGGCCGTGGCGGAGTCCTGTCATTTCCTCGAGATGGGCTAAGCGGCTCGGGCCGATCTACACTTGGTCCTCCAGGTTGACGGTATGCTCCAGGTCCTGGCGGAAGGCCGCCAGAGGGCACACGCTGGCCACTCGGCACTCGGCCTCTCCCTCCGCCCATGTTCTCCATGCTTGTATATGGCCGTGGGGGCATTTGGCCCATATTTCCCGGTCCTGGAGGGCCCATTCGTCCACCAGGAGGAGGACCTCCGTTATCTGGACGATAGATGTTCGGATTAACATTAAAGGCTGATGCAGGCCGAGGATCTCGTGGCACGGCCGAAGATGATCGTATTTCCGGGGCGAACCCGCCTGCCAGACTCGGTCTTGTGGCCGCACGAGGAGGTCCATCACCAAGTGGATATGGCGTTACTGTTGCTGTCCTGTCGTAAGGATTTCCAGGAGCGGCGGCGCCCAAAGGAGCCATAGGGCCCAACGGAGCTACCGCAGGTGGCTTGTCCGACAGAGGGTATGGGGTGGTGGTAGCGTTGCGGTTTGGAAGGCGAGAGTCGACTGGAGAAGACACGGACGCATCTGATCCATAGTCGGAAGGACTGTCATCGACAATAGAAGGTAATTGCGGCGCAGCAGCCTTTAATCTCGCCGGACGCTGTCCACGCATAGAACCGTACTGGGATTTTATCCTCGATATCGCTACATCTTCATGATCTTTCTTCGAGAGAGTTTTCGACTTCGAAATACTCTCAATCCTCGAGGGAGCATCTTTGTTGCCAGCCCGCGCAGCCTTCTCGTACCATTCCATTGCTTTTTCCAAGTTTACAGGCACGTACATGCCGATTTCATTAAAGTATCCCATGGCAAATTCAGCGGTTGCGAGGCCCGCCTGGGCGGCGCGCTGGGCGTATGTGTATGCTAGCTCTTCGTTCTTTTGGAAAACCCCTTCGAAGCCACAGAGAAACCATTTACTGATCGCCATGTCTGCTTCGGTTTCTCCTTGACGAGCAGCAAGAGCATTGTAATGCAGTGATAATGCCGGATTGAAGTCGCACCCAAGTGTACATAATTCGTATGCGGAACCCATCTTCAGCTGGGCTTTTGCAAATCCTAGATAAGCAGCCTTCTCAATGTTTGTTCTCGCAGCTTTCTCGTCGTATGGTAAGAATATTTCAGGGACGTTGATCTGTAGTAATTCTCGAGCTTGAAGCATTCCCAACACATAGGCACCCTGAGGGGCGTTTTCGTCTGCAGTTTGCGCTGCCAATCTGATGAGTTGAACACCTTTCGCGTAATCCTGTAGTTGGCCATGTTGACCAAGCAAAGTCATCATCCCAAGACGGTAGTTCGATGCAGAATCCCCAGCTTCCGAGCCCCTCTTGTAATGTATGAGTGCTTTAACAGGATCGTTAGACTGTTCGAATTGCATGCCAATCCGGTATTCTGCCCTTGCGTAACCTTTGTCTGCTGCCCGAGAATAACACCTAAATGCCTCCTTTTTGTCAACCCTCAGGCTGAACTTGCCAAATTCTAGCCACATGCCCTTCATGAATTCTGCTTTTGGATGATGTTGGTCCGCAAGAAAGGATACCACGTTCATAGCATCTACACGCAATTGATGCTCCACCTGAGGAGTCGCAGGCCTTGCGGGTTGACTCTCTGCCAAGCGCTGCTCATGAAGCATCGCTGCGTCCACGTACGCCAAAGCATCTTGCGCCCAAGCCAACTGCATCTCTGGGTCATTTGAATTTAAAACCGGTACTCTCGCATTTTCCAACACCGCTTCTTTTTCGTCGTCGGTGGGTGGTACATTAGGAAGTTGCTGTTGTAGCTTTGGGAAAGGGGAGAAATTAGGTAAATCAGGAGCATTCGCAAATTGATTATAATCATGACTTTGTTTGACTTGTATCTGTACCGGTTGTACTGCTACGCTTGGGGGTTGTTTGTATGTTGAGGATATGCTTGAGTGTCTCGCTGGATAGTTCGCTGCCGCGGCCGGCGGTCCAGTTGGCGTTGCGGGTGGCGCTCCGCTGAGTGGCTGTGCCTGCTGATAGCTAGAAGTTCGAGGAGGAAAGGCATTCGGAGGAGGTTGGTTATGTGTTTGCGAGGCTGGCGAGGCTGGGCCAACTAAGGTTCGAGACTGGTTTGCTTCTAACTCAAGATACGCAATGTTTTCCTGCATATTCTCTGGGACCTCAGGCATTATTCTAGTTAACACAATCAAAGTCAGCGGAGTCTTTCTATTATATACAGTACAGGTACACGAACCGCTGAGGGGCTGGAGACACAACTTCGGGCGACGGCGCGGGTATATAGTAGTCATCGAAGCCGCCGGGAATAAAGGTTGCCCCAAGGAGGGGTCTTTGCTGGCCCTGTTGGTAACTCATCGTTGCGGGTATTCGAAGGTCTGAAGAAAAATTAAATTAGCCCTTATCCACCAGAATATAGTGACGTCGAATATGTCTGCAGCAGAGAGCTATTGCTTGTGGCGGTCTCATGAGGTTTGGTTATAGGAAGGTAGGATGTAGAAATTCATCGGCGGATCGACGTACCTGTCTCTTGGCGAAACAGCTTTTCCTAGATCTGCCGTGTCAGCATTTATCTTCCGCCTCGTTAATATGCATGCCACTTCAAGCTCACCTGAATGCCTTTAACAGATAGCGCCTCTAGATCGCAGTATCAGATTCGAAGACGGAAGGTGACGGAAACAGGGACACTGCCAAGTTACAGTAAAATGGAGCAGGCCAAGGTGATAATCATCTCTAAGAAAGCGACTGGGTAATGCAGCAAGGTCTTCAGAAAAACGCGTGTCTTGCAACGATCAAGGGAGATTAAAGGAACGAGAGCTTGTTCATCGAATGTGATGCGGCATGAAGTTCTAATAAGCAATTGTAACCGTCATCGCCGTCATACGGATCACAAGCAGTAGTAATCCTCATGAAACTCAGCAGACATTCGTTCACCGCGCTGAGACTCTGCCCACTATTAAAGTGAGCTGAGCTGCCCCCTGGGCGTCAAGTCGCGACGACTCTGCAGCGACAAGGCTGCTGCGCCATCCAAATCTGGGGGGATCCTGAGGAGGCTTAGCATCTGGCCACTCCGAACACGAACACTTTTAGGATTGCGACGCCACCACCCCTAGCTGCCCAGGACTGCATTTGGTAATTCTGATACTCAGGGTATTGACTCTAGCCGTGTAGATATGCGCCATCTGCAGCGGGCTGAGATACCGTACCTAGGAAATTTAGGGAGTACAGTGTGCATCTGTCAACATCCAGCTTGGAGCACGTTCAGCCTTCTTTAGCTAAGCAAGGGGTTGGCTTTATTTGGCTTTATTTCCGGGCCTTTACCATATGCCAATGTTCTTTGATGTTTGCGCTTTCTATTATACTTGAAAACATAGACGTTCATATATGCACTTTTTATAATTCTCGAGTGTGCCTCTGTTCTATTTGCTTGCGTCACCCAACCAATGACGACGATGCAGATATGAAGCCGCGTTTCAGATTAGACGCGGGATAGACTACTGCGGCCTTTCAAAATAAGATGCTGACGACATCCGCCGCGATATTATAAGCGTTTACCGTCACCCTTGTTCTTGCATAAGATATCGCGTAATCCCAACATTGCGCAGCTTAGAAGTGTCACCAAACCCTTGGCTTCAGGCCCATGCTATCTTAACTTCTTTGTATGCACTAAGCTGTCTTCCCGGTGTAGAAATATGAGAGAATCTCTATGGGAGCCATCCAATCTTTCCTGCAATGGCTAAGAATAAAGACCTCGAAATTTTTCCAAACTAGCAAGGAACTGAATTCAATTTCCGGACTTCCAGCAACTCATTGCCTGTCAAGAGGATTCTACGATGGGTTACCTCATTCTAGGTCGCTGGTGAGTTTCACGAACCCCGGAACGATCAACAAATATCAGAGGAAATTACTTCGCCTGTGAGGTTGTAAGCAGCCCGTGAGATATAAGCCAGTTATAAACGGATTGTTTAAAAGGCCTTCCTAAGTCCCCGCATAATAAAAGTCTTTAATTTTTAGGCTAGCTAGAGTGGTGCCAGAACTATTAGCATTTATCCTTCTCCTTAATAACGAAGAAGCCATAAAAATAGTAGCCCATATACAGGGTTAAAAAATACTTAGAAACATGCGCTTAATATCTAGGAACCCCTCTTTAGAGGAGCGATGTTTGAAAAAAATTTTGGCCGTAATTTTCACTAACTACAAACAGTGTGATGGCGCGGATGTGTATCCGTCTTAGAGAATTCGCTACTGGATTTGATTTGATTCTCCGATTGAAAGTGCGTGTCGATCTTGGTGATCAAACGGCAGAATTTATACCTTTTGAAGTAATAAGCACGGCCATTTAAGCATATTTTCACCCACTTTTGGGTACAAATGTACGCATTTTGGTTAGCGTGATCAACACGCGCTTTCAACCGGATGCGCCGAGACGGTGTACAACAGACGCCACACTACGAGGGTTTTTTATACGAGATATTTATAAATAGATTGGCGGATTGTTCGATATCATAAGCCTTTCAGTCCGTTGTGTGCGAACAAAAGGAGTCTCTTTTCGAAATAAAGTATGAAATAAAGATTTGTTAACAGTAACGCGAGGTATAATAAGCACGCGTAGTCTTGATCCCGGTATTCGCGCACAGACCACATACCCGACGGACCCCGACGGGTTAAGGGATACTAAAGAATGCCTGTCCTCATTTCGGGATGCTGTAAAATTGATAGCATCTGAATTCTTAGAAACCCTCACAGAACTCATTGCAGCGTCTTCAGTAGTGTATATATTTCCAGTTTTCAACCAGGTTATCCAATGAAAGTAGCTCTTCGTTTCATTGCCAGTAAATAGTGTCAGGGCAATGTGTCTTGGCCGGAAACACGTGATATTAATTGGCCAGTGCAGAAGGCGGTCTTTTCGATTATCTCAGTTGACTCAGACCCTCGGAGAGAAAATCCACCTCACCTCCTGCAAACTCCTGAGCCAATCAGCGGCTGGCACCGCCACACCTTTGTAACCCTACAAACTCCTGAGCCAATTAGCGACCGGCGCCGCAGCCTAACGTACGCCGCAGGCGTTAGCGCTGGCGCTAGCTTCAGCAGCCAATTACAGAGCGCCGAGGTGGATTCCTCTCCGAGGGTCTGAGAGATTATGGGCGCCTTTTGTAAGGGCTGTACAGCCTCGCTAGTAGAAAACAGTTCTATCGCCTTCAACGTCGTATATCGCCCCCTAATACAGCGCTACTTAGCTCGCCAATACCTCTATTTAAAAGCTTCTCTCTTACTCTATATATTGCATCCGTAATAGAGCCCGATCGTCCCCCTAATAGGCGTCTATCCGAGCAGGAGGAAGGCTCTATAATTGGCCGTACGAACACCTATACCATCAGTCGCCGTACGATCGTCTCTACGAATGGCTCTATAAACAGCTTTACGAACGACTCTACGAACGGCTCTACGAACGGCTCTACGAACGGCTCTACGAACGGCTCTACGAACGGCTCTACGTATGGCTCTACGAACGTCCATACAATTAATTAATCGATTAATTGCCCATACGAACGCCTATATAAACACCTATACGAACGATTAATTAAACGTCCATACAATTGCCCATACAATTATTTGTACAAACGTCTCTACAAACGTCTCTACAAATGTCTACACAAACATCTATACGAATCGATCAATCGCCCATACAATCGTCTCTACATACGTCGCTGCAATTGATCGCCCGTACGAACGTCTGCACGTCTGCACATCTACACGTCTGTACGCCTGCACGTGGCTCTGCACAAGGCTCTGCACGAGGCTCTGCACAAGGCTCCGCACGAGGCTCCGCACGAGGCTCCACACGAGGCTCCGCACGAAGCTCTGCACGAAGCTCTACTAAAGCTCTACTAAAGCCCTACACGAGCCTCTGCCTAAAGCTTCCCCCCTGCTGCGAAGCAGCCCCGCAGCACAACGGAGGGATAGGATTTGCGAAGCAAATCTATACCTACTAGTATAGGTATAGTATAATTAGGTGAGCTGTTTGTAATAGGGTATAAGAGGTACCCTAGAAAGTTTTAGGGTGAATAGAGGTGTAGTGGTGGAGTACGGCCGCTGTGTCGATGAGGCTGGTTGGGTCGGCCTGGCTTCAAAAAACGCGTTTTTGAACTTTAAGGCTGTACTTTGACCCCTAATACGATAGTTAGCTAGCTATATTAATTAAAATATACTAATAGAGGAGATTACAATTTAATTGCATCGCGAACTGTAGCTATAGCTGCTAGATTAACCCTGTTATAGTTACTTAAAGTTAACATACGTTGGAAATCTGGCCTGGCTTACACTAAACGCGCGCCCATAATCTCTCAGACGCTTCGCAGAGGAATTTTGGGGGTGGTAGGGGTGGTAGGAGGTAGCGCGGCATTCTATTGGCTAATAAGTACCCATGAGTTGGAGCGACCGTCTGATTCGCTCATAAGTTCCTGTGGCGCGGGCGAGAGCAGGGGGGGCTCCTCAAATTCCTCGGCGAAGCGGATGAGTCAACTGAGATAA
>Ga0307507_10003660_pt1 | contig 29120 bp, 31 predicted proteins | sample 7_EM_MG_FD_207223 | JGI IMG/M metagenome (GOLD analysis project Ga0307507, IMG submission 207223) | Populus trichocarpa ectomycorrhiza microbial communities from riparian zone in the Pacific Northwest, United States - 7_EM | ecosystem: Host-associated > Plants > Roots > Unclassified | place... | reverse complement strand
CACGCTATTGCGTCGTCATGTGAAAGCCTATGAGTCAACTGATTTCATAGTGTGAAAGATAACAAACCGATGACTAATAACTATTAGTCATGTGAGAGTCTGCCTTGCTTAGTCACCGTTTGTGACAGATAGAGGAACTTTACTTGATGCCAGATTACACTACAACCGCATGATCAATTGCAATTTGGGTTTAGGGAGTGTGTTGGGCTCGACGCCAGCTATGCAATGGTATCAGGGTTGCTTTTGTGGTATTAGGAGGTAGGATTTCGCGGCCTTCCCGGAAGGGAGCCTTAAGTAGCATCCGTGGAAAACTTTACTTGATGGCAGATTACTGCACAGGCCCTTCGCGGATTCCAGATCGGTTAGCCCGAGGTTGTTGGGCTCGACGCCAGCTACGCAACGGTATAAGGGACATGCTTGTGCCATCAAAGCTCATGATTTCGCTGAGGTCTCTGGAAGGGGTCTTAGGTATCATCCGGGGAGAACTTCACCGGATGGCAGATTATTCAACAAACGCCTAACAGATTCCAATTCCCTTTGCTGGTGGTTGTTGGCCTCAACGCCAGCTACAGGCCGGTATACGTTACATCTCTATTGCATTCAAGCTCCGGGTTTCCCTGACATCTGTGATGGGTGACGGAGGTACTACGCTGGCAGAATTTGACTCGATTGCAGATTACTCCACAACCGTGATGTTGGTTCAGATTCTGTTTCCTAGAGGTTACTGGGCCCGACGGAAGTAATGCTTGGGTATAAAGCACGTCTCAGTAGTATCAAGAACCAGGATTTCGCTGACAGTTCTGGAGGGGGTCTTAGGTAGCATGCGGGAGGAATTATACTTTATAGCTGATAACGCTCCAACCACAGGCTGGATTCCAATTCAGTTTGTGGGAGGTTGTTGGGCTCGACGCCAGCTACGCAATGGTATAACAGCCGTCCCGGTGGCTTCATAACACAGGAGTCTCCTAACTTCTCAGGAGGGGGTCTTAGGTAGCATAGGGGCCGAACTTTACTCGATTGCAGATTACTCTACAACTGCTTGACGGATTCAGGTTTGGTTCATGGGGGGTTCTTGTGCTCGACGCCAGCTACGTAAAGGTATAAAGTACGTCGCTATCACTTAAAGGTCCCTGAACTCGCTCTCTTAGTAAAGGTATTAAGCGGGCGGAATTTTACTCGATTGTAAACTACCCCACAACTGCTCAACAGAGTCTAACTTTTTTTTAAGGGAGGGTGGTGGGCTTGACACCAGCTACACATCGGTATAAGGTCATTGCCTACGCGGTCAATTACCATGAAGTAACTAGTCTGACTGGAAGGGATACCCGGAGGAGGCATGTGGAAGACATGTGTGCAGTGATGCCTGTATTTAGATATCTTAACTTTAGTACTACTAGTATTAGAAATTCAATAGAAACCAATTCAAAGGGACAGTATAAGTGTATATTGTGACCTAAGACAGAAAGCAAAGGGGGGACCTGTAACCAGATTCGAGACAGAATACTGAAGATGAGGTTGGGTATCAGGATGTGCCTGGCCAAAATGGTGGTGCCCCGGTGACGCCCTGAAGATAGGGTGTTGCGCCAGGTGACGACCTCAAGATATGGGGTTGCGCAAGTTCCGCCTAATGATAGTTAGTATAAGTGGTTGCGTCCTGATTCCCAGTTGACATCAGGTGCGCTAGGTGCGCCAGACCCAGCGGGCGCACCTGGCGCCAAGGAATACTCCTTGCTGATGCTAGTGTAGCTTTTCCTTCAACCTCTTCCAACGATGCTCAATAGGATTGAGGTCAGGTGAATTGGGTGGTCATTGCATAACCTGTATGTTGTATCCTGCAAACCAAGCTATAGTATCTCTTGCACGATGTATCTTTGCACTATTTTGTTGAAAGATTGCATCCCCAACTCTGTCCTCCACCTCCTGCCAGACATCAACTATGCCATCCTCCAAAACTCCAATATATACAAATCTATTCACACTCTTGTCAACAAGAGGAATCAGTGGACTCTTATTTTTACCCCAAATACAAGCCCATACCATCAACTTTACCCCCGGTTCTTTTGTCACCCCATGAATGCAGTTTTTTTGCCACTCTTCCTCAGGTGTTCTAAACCACCAAATACCCTTACCATGTTTGGACTTTTCAACCATGCATTCATCACTAATGATGACCCCCTCAAAGTCCTTTTGTATCCCATCCCTATACTTCTTGGTCCAAGCTAGCCTCTAGACTGAATGCTCATCATGCAGATAGGCTCTTGGCCTGGCTCTCCACTGCTTGTTGTTGACTGATGCTAAAGCAGACTTGATGGTCTTGGCTGAAACAGGTGGTGCAACATCATTGCACAATTGTGATAAGGGGAGGCAGCGTGCCTTCCTAGACTCTCTGACTTGGTGGCCATGGGTTCTGGTATCAATATTTTTGTGTCTTCCCGGCATGGGCAGGTTTTTCAGATCACCCCTCTTCTGGAACCCGTTGTAGATACTTAGAACAGGACTCTTGGGAGAACTTAAAATATTTCCAATTTCAGAAAAAGTGAGAGATTCTTCTTTCATCACAAGAATTTGGCTTTTCTCAAACTTAGGGACATTGCCAGTCTTTTCTGGAGGCATGGTTGTGGGGGGGTGGTTGATCGTTGAGGTGAGGTTTCCAGAGGTGTTGTCTGATTGTCGCTGATCGGACTAACTTGAATAGCTTTGCCCTAGTAGTTTGCTTGATTACCTTCCACCCCAGTTTGGAACAAATGGAATGAAACAAAGATATTATCCATAATCCTAAGACACAAGATTCGGCTTTCAACTATAATGAACTCTATAAGTTATTTGAACAATTTCTGAGATAATTATTATCATTTGTGTAATAATTGATAGCTTACATGGTAGGATTCATTTCAAAAAGTAAGGTCCAAAATACTAAGATAGTCCCATATTTGGCAATAGAGTCTTAAAGCCGGCTAAAAGGAATGCCAAATTTCTTATCAACTTTGAAGTTTGGGTAAAATGATGAAGAAGATCTGGCTTCTAATTTAACTCAATAGGGAAGTTAACAATTGAGAAGGACACAAGTAGGATATTGAAGGTAATACTAGCACTGATTACCCTACTACCTCCAATGAACCCTATGAGTTACTACGCAAGGAGTATTAACCAAAGGCACACACTTCTTTGGTGCAACTGGTACCAGAGAGAACAGTGTAAGTTGACTTCTTGAACCAGCAAAATCTGCGATTTCTAAAACACCTAGCAGACTGATAGCAAAAACTAGAAGGATTAAAAGATAAAATACTTGAGGACGATCATGATTTCAATATAAAATCATCACCCTCCTCAATTTATATTTATTAGTGTCACAAAAAGAAAGCATAAACTATACAACTGAACAATAACTAAAGACGGCAAGCAAATTTCAATAGTTGTAATGCAATTAGTATATCAGAGTATTGCATATATTGTGGTACTGCCACGCCATTACTAAGAAGAAATACAAAGGAAGTTAATATTGGAGAAATAAATATTCAGTGTTGTGGTATGCTGGCTCCTGGGTATAAGACTTTTGCCCTCGACGAATTCAGTCAGATAGTACTACAAGAGCTCAAGTCCTATGGAGTCCAGAAGGCTAATATTCAGTGAGGTCTCACAATTTTCTGCCATTCTGTTTGACAATAAAACAGCAGAAAAATAATAATATTCTTGTAACAGAATCTACTATTGTCCCTATTATTCATTGACCTGACATTTGATATTGCCTTTTAGGATTTTCCTAGTAACATATTATTTGTTAACTTTTATCTTCCCTATCGGTTATAGTTTTCTATTGAATAGTTCTTTCCTTAGTTTACTTATCCCTTGTTTTGTTTCTTGTACCCATTAGCAAATTCTATCCTTCCTACTATGTATTACTGATTTAATACATCAGTAGTGATTCCTTGGTTGTATAATTCCATTACTTGTTTCCTTAGTTATATCCTACCATCTCTAGATCTTTGTTTCCCAAGTTAGTTTTTTTCGCTTTTACCTTAGCCTAGCTTAGTATTCTCCTTTGGACAGCATATTAGGTATGATTTATTGGTATTTAAAAAGCTCCGCATAGCTTAAGGATGCGAACACTGAAGTCTAACAGGAATTCCTCACTTTAATATGCTAAGTTGAATGGTCACTTTACCAGTCTGTCATCATATCATATATTTTGTAGACATTTCCATGCATGCTTCTCCTCCCTGTCCTTACAGCATGACCTGATCTCTCTTTGGGAATCTCACGATATTTCGGAGCAGGTTACAATTCTTCCCTTCTGATTCCTTTATTAGGTCATTAAATCTGCTAGACCTTTAGCACACATGAGGGAGGATGGTAAATGGAGAAACCCTGATGCCTGCAGGAAGAAGCCCTCAGAGGATACTTATTATAAATAACGTATTTTGAGACCCATGAATAGAGCCTATTCAACCCTAGTATCCAGTTTACTCCTAATTGTTGAAAGATTTCAGACTAGAGTAATGCAATCCTGGAGGGGTGGATAACAATTTATTTATTGTCCCTTTTTCTACTTTCTGTACACTTTCTCATACTGCTTCATTTTTAACTCTTTTCCTTCATTTATCCTCCTTTGTAGTCTTTTTCGTTTGATTTTTGATTTTAATACTTGATTCAATAAGCTATAAGATTATGTCAAATACCTTGCCTTTGTGGCTTTAATCAAAGATATAAACTCTTTTACATTATCTTATATGTAGTGCTATAGTTGTTTTTATTTGTCTTTCTTCAGATATAAGTAGTACTAATTCCAAGTTTTATAACCATAGGTTTCCCCTATTCTGATATAGTGTTCACTCCTAATTCTCAAAACCTCTGCTGAACATGATTCTTGATTCAAGTGAGAAGCAATCTTGGTTTTGAATACCAGTGGAATTATAAATAACCGTTATTTTAAGCTTTCTTATAGGGTTGATTTTACACTTATTGGATGTAGCATTTCTTGCACGTTACTGACATATTGATCCCCTCCTCTATTAATTACTAGAGTTAAAAAAACAGCCAAGTCTTTTTTCTTGCTCTTAGTTTCTCATTTCCCGTGATTACAGAAGCACTCTCTGACAGATAAGCTAACAAATACAGTTGTAAGTATTTGCCCATATCTTTTATTATTTTTAGTTGCCACTTTATAGAAAATATCACTCTTACAGCTACAAGAATACAAGTCGCAAACGAACCATCATGCCAATAGCAGAATAAGGGCCACAATGGTCTTAAGATTTACTAGGCTACAAATAGCATAAGTGCTTCTTGTCATATTGTTGGGCTATCCTGATCAGCTGTCATATTTATTTTTTGGGAATTTTACCCGAAAGCTGGATATGGGTGGATCACTCTTGACGAACAGGAGGCCAGCCAGTGTAATTCCCATTGAGGACTAGAATGGCGAAAGTCCAGATTTTCCCTTTTGCTGATAAGTGTTTTATTCGCTCCTTCCTCCTCTGCAGGGGAACAGTTGTATAAAATATGACCAGATGTAATATTACCTGCTCAACATATCAAGCCCTATGTATGGAATACAATTATAGAATAATTTCCTGGTTAAGTATTAAGAAGCTTGGATTGGCGGTTCTCGCAGTTGTGATTATCAACAAATGAGAATATAGTAAAGTAACTTACTAAGAGGCAATATGGAAGTGAAGAGTAGTCACATATCCAAATTTCGTTATAAGTCAACACTGTGCTCAATATAATTGCGCTTCTCCCTGCAGTTACTAAAATGATAGCTGATAGACTTAGATATTGTTATCAATACTAACTAATCCTCTATGTGTTTTAAGATAAACAATAGTTAACATGCTTCAAAAATATGATATAATTGGCACTATAAAGAGAGTCTGTCTTACTCTGTCTCATATGTGAGGGATCTAACTTAAGTCCTAAAAGAAAGGGGTAGATGCGACGGGATATAACCAACAAAAAAAGTAATGGAATGAAACAAGTAAGGGATTGCTACCAATGTACTAAACCAGTAATACATGGTATGGTGCATAGGGTTTCCCAATTGTGTATAAGGAATGAGAGGTAGTAATATGCGAACTAAGGAAAGTACTACCTAATAAGAAACTATAACGATACGGAAGGTACAAAGTAAGGGATGATTTGTTACGGGGGAAATCCTCATAGACAATATCCAATGTTATGCTAAGGAATAATAGCGATAATAGTAGATTCTATTACAGCTCCTTTCGCTACAGCACTATTCGCTAATAGGAGAAGAACAGCTTCCAGGGCATCTTTGGAGGTTGTGCTCACTACACCTGATCGCAGCGTGGCTTCCAAAGTTCGATCCACCAGACCTTGCTATAGCTTATCATATTTCTCGATACGGGTGGCTTTTTCCTGTTTATTGCTGAATCTTAGAGTTACGATTGTCTTGAGAAGAGTGTGGAGACTGGTGGGGCCTTTCCTGTTGAAGTTGTCTTCAAGCTTCGGCCAGGCTGCTGGCGCATCTGGGGCTGTTGAGATCAAGGACATCAGGACTCAACTGATATTGAGGGGGATCAAGCCTTTAGCATGCTGGGAGAGAGGGAACCCAGGAGACTTGTGTTGTTGCATCAGTGCCATCGGGCTTTGGGGTCTTTCCAGTTACAACGTCTCAGACACCAATGATGTCGAGAAAGGTTGGGGCCATAGAGCGCCATGTCTAGTAATTGGTAGCTCCGGACAACTTCTCCATTTGGGGGATATTGAGAGATTTGGAAACTTCTACCATGATGTAGGATTTGATAATCTGGGAAGAGGAAAGTCATTGATCGTTCAGAGGTGGTTCGAATGGTTGAGAGTGCTGGGCCCGGGCTCAGAACCTTTTTATCAGACATGGGTGGAACGAGTCTATTTTGATTGACTTTAGAGACAAGATGAGAGAGCCGAAAGGTGAACGAGTAAAGACTGATGATCGAATGTGATAGTAAGGAAAAACATTTTGCTTTTATCATATGAGAAACAACAAGAAAAGAAGTTGACTAGAAAAACCTTTCCTCCACATGATACAAAATACTGGTAGTTGTAGCAGGAGTGCCCCAGATATTGCTGGTGAGACGCGACGAGACAAAACTAATTCAGGACAAGTAGGAAACTAAACCTGAATCCACGGCGCAATTCTGATGGTTTCAACCGATCACTCCATCCGGGTCCCCCAGTTTCATCGATCATTCGATCATAGGGTCCCTCGATCAGATAATGCCCCTCCGCGATCTACTCGATCATGATCATGTGCCTCACTAATTCTGACGGAATTCGGCTTTGACCCATCAACATTACTAGAAAGATGGAGTAACTTATGGTAAAGGCTGTACCCTGCTATGGCATATGATTTTATGATGCACGAGTCCTGTATTTTGCTTGGGAATAGGGAGGGATATCAAAAAGCGCGGTCCTCATATTCACAGAACCTAATCCAAGGTCGTAGGGAGAGCTTTCCAGGAACTATCAATATCATGGAGGACCTTACTGTCCTGTTTTGAGTCAAGGAATGTGTAGGTACCTCTGTGGATTCGCTGATAGAGTAGGATGTGTTTCGACCCAGCAGGCTGATTCTAGCGGAGGTACTTTGGATGTTTCTGCATTGAAGCTGAATATACTTGCGCCGAGAATAAGTCCTGAGACAATGGGCGCAACCCCAATCTACCCCAAATTCCCCCATCATGACAACCATGATAGCAATCACAATCACAGCCGTGACTGTAATGTCAATCGGGATTAAGGCCGTTATATTAGAGTCCTTTCCCCTCTATAGGAGCCGGGCATTTAGCAATATGATTTTTGATTGCATCAACTTGAGTCACTGTAGCATCGAGATAGTTGAGTGGGTGAGGAATTGTGATTGTGCCCGTTGTCGCAGGACTTATTCTCGGCACGAGTACGTGCTATACAACTGGATTGGATAAGGGAGGTACGGCATTTTCCGCCAGCATGGCAGGCTGAAAGAGGATGTTGGGGGAACAAATTTGAGAGAGAATAATTGGACAGTGCTGTAGCATCAACGAAGTTCTACGAAAGACCCCACCTTGTCTCAGCTCTGTGCTATTCCTGCAGTCAATTCACCATTGTCCGCAATGCCCTAATCAGCACAAACTAGAAACGTCCCTACCTTTCGGCAATACCACCAACTCTTGGGCACGGGGATTAATAGTGATGGGCACGATCATGCTCGATTATAAATTTTTGGTCCGGTCGAGCACGATTTATGCTCTGGCATGGGGAATTTTGGCTGCTCGAGCATGATCGTGCCCATTACTAGCCCGGATTAATATGTTGAACAGTACCATCAAATACCGTTGCTGACCTGTCACGAATATTACCCTTGTTATCGCCGCTGGAGCCGGGACTTACCCAGGATATTCGAGGCTGCCGAGTAGTGCAGATGGGGAGGTGAGTCTTACAGATTGGGGGATTCAAAGGCTGGTTCACTGCCCTAATCGTACTGGAGCATGTGAATCTGATAACGTAGTTTTATTTGGCTACAGGGATCTAGTGGTCGGTGAGACTTCTATCTGGCAACAGGGAAGACCACTGATGGATGAAAGGAAAAAGGAAAAAGCCGGCGCGCCACATTGTTATCCCATCGTTGATGGATAGTTTGTGAGATGCGGCTAGAGGGCAAAGGGTAGCTGTTGAGCGTTTTACATTGATATCGGCGGTCAAAAGGAGCAACCATGCAGTCGTATTATATGTAACCAGCTGGGACCTAGCGTTTGGTAGAGGATAGGTGTTTGGGCTGGTGTAGTGCTGAGCACTCCGGGGCGATAGCTTTGAAGGGAACACGGAGAAGTGAGCGGAACTCAACCAATTACCATCATCCTTCGATTCCAGCTTCCACTTCATTCCTATCAAACCATGGATGAGCTGCTAGGAACCCTACTAAAAGAGAGGGTGACGGGATAGGTGGTGCCGGGAGAAATAGCGCAAGCCCATGAAGGCTAGAAGGAGTTCTTTAGTGGGCGGGAGTCGCGCACACTAGTATTCTGAAGATGCTACAGAATTCCTATTCTAAAAAGTGTGCCTTTATATGTATCGACGCGTGGATGAATGTGAGGCAGAATATCGAGCGAAGCTTCTTAATTCGCTAAAACAAACCCTCTAAAGTCTCGGGTTAATAGCCTATTCCTGACTGGAAGACAGCACATTCAAGATGAAATCGGGAAGCGTATTTTGAGAGCGGTAACAACTTACACACTTGTCGCGGGGGAGGTAATATTATTAGATACCAGCATGGTAGGTTAGATGAGGATACAACCCGAGACGCGATGGACAGTAACCTCGAGGCGGGCATTCTGAAGAATATTGCTGATGGTATTCCAGAGATGTAGGAGGGTAGCAACCAATATCCGGAAAATGCCATGTATGGTTCCGGAAAACTAGACATAGACCCACTTTTCATATCAAATGTGTGATGATTTTGGGGGTGACGGCAACCGTAATGCTTGTAATTTGTCTTGGCTAAACATGTTTTTCTTGTTGCCAAGAACTTTAGAATATATCATAATAATACAAAATAAAAATAAATGCCCAATACCCGACCTTTAAGAACAAAGACTTTGTTTGACAAGATTATTCAGTAAAGTCATTCAAGTAAATCTTGGAAAAAACTATTCTCTCAACAACCTGAAGTGCAGCGGAGACGATCGAGAGATATGAGACAGAGGAAATCAATTGAATAAGGAAACAGGTATGTGATCAATGGATTTTGAAGAATTAACAATGATTTTCAGTTGATAAAAGTATGAACTCAGATAGGATGCCGGAAATTTCAAAATCAAGCAGCGATTAGCTCCCAATAGAGAACGAGTTTGATGATATGATGCCAAAGTTAATCCCCCTCGCCCAGAGGTCAGGCCAGCTCCATGTACTAGGGCTGAAGGAACATTGAGATATAAAGAGCGAAAGCGTCAACCCAATATTCAATCAATTTCCCCTAGCCAGGAGTAAGACTCAAATCACCAAACCAAAAAGCCAAAGGAGTCCCCCTCCTGGGAGCGTACCCGACAGTATTGTTTGAGGCAACAAGCAAGAGCTGGAATGCCTGTAAACCGTATACCTTTCACCAACAAAGACCGGTGCCAATGATAATATGCAAAAAAACAACAACTGCGGCTGAAGGGATTCTTAAGAATAAGCTCAATTGAGTTGGCAGAACCAGAATTAGTTGAACCGAGTACTGTAAGTAGCTATCTTCAAAGTATATTCACATCACTAATTAAGATTTAGCTCACTCCAGCAGCTATAGCCTATGGAGAGGAACATTAAAGCTTGAAAATCGCAGCCTGTGCTGGATGGCCAAGACTCCATAGTGATCTCAAGTTTGTCAAGCAAGACATTTTGGAAGCGGCTTATAAGGGCATGTCTCAGGTGATCAAACGTCGGGCCAAGACACGCGCTGGCCACTATTTTGGTCTTCAGGTCAACTGGAACTTGCAGCTCTTTGCATTTCTTAAGGTCCAACTAAAGACAGAAATGATATAGCCTAAGAAGGAACTTGCACGTCAGCCGACGGAACCAATTCCACCATATTAACCACGCCTGCAGCTTGCACTTCAAGTAGCCAAGTCAGCTGGCTGGTCAAAAGCAGTTGCAAAGTGAATTCTTAACCGGGAGGTAGAGTACATACGCTATGGTAAAATCACGGACCCACAGCAAGGCAAGAACTCCAAAGTGGCTAGCTGGATTACCGATGAAGGGACCAAACTGGCTATGAAAGAATACATGGCCCAAGCTGGTGAAGGTATGTCAATTGGCATATTTAATGCATTCATTCTGTAATATCAGATGAACTAATCAATTACTTTTGTAGCTATGGATTCGAGAGGGCTGGCAACTGCAATAACAAATGATTGGAGAGACAAATATCCAGGTGCCGAGGGTCAAGTACAAGATCAAGCCCCGCTATGTTCGATTGGTGGCATTCATAGGCGGATCAACAAGGCTCTGTCGAATCGCTCTGCTCAGGCCTGGGTTGCCAAGTTAGGCAGGAACTGGAAGGAGGTTCGCAAGGCAATCTACAAGGATGGCCCAGAGTGTTCTGATGTGCAAGACTATTGGCAGAATGTGTTCCTTCCCCGCATGGCTGGATACAAGGCGAGAATGATGGAGTGGGATGACAATTTGCAGCCTATTATGCAAGAGTTTGGTGAAGAGGTGAAGCCACTAGTATTTATCACACATGGCGAGTCAACATTCAACTCGAATGATGGGAGAAAGCATATTTGGATCCACGAGGATAAGAGTCCATTGAGAAAGAAGGTGAGAGGACAAGGACTACATGTTTCAGATTATGTAACGCCAGTTGGACGATTGGATAATGGCAAAGTCTGCAAAACACTCAAGTGCGGTGGTGATATCTGGCGGGATGACAAATTAATGATGGAGCAGCTAACCAATAAAGCTATCCGAGCATTTGAGAGAGCTTTCCCAGGCTGTCAAGCCTTATTTGGTTTCGATAATGCCAAGTGCCATCAGCAATATGCAAGTGATGCACTTGGTACAGGGAATATGAATCTTACTCTATGGGGTAAAAATACATTACCAATGAGGGATGGATGGTTTGTTGCAGTAGAGAAACCAGATGAGATTGAGAAGCAGTTAATAATGTTGCCTGATGGTAGATTGAAGGGTCTACGAATTGTGCTGCAAGAGAGAGGACTCTGGCCAACTGGACGTAGGTTTCTTACCCAATGCTCATTCCGTGGTGATAGTCCTGTGACTACTGTCACAATCCTCTCCTCTCCGGGCGATACTTGCAGCAGGTAACCGATAGTCTTCTAACGTTCACTTCTCTTGACCCAATAGCTGTTGCGATAGCTAAGTCCGTTGACTTCTATCTAGCAACGTCGATCGCTAGGCTCCTATAAGACAGTCGTGTCTTGTTTCCCGAAAGCGTGATAGATAAAGATCTTTGTATTGAAAGTAAATAGTATGAAAGAACTTAGATGGTTGCGTGAAGAACCCAAATCTCATGCCCCGAGGGTGCCCTTATATAGGGGTTCTTCCCTCAACCCTAACCCCGCGTGACTCATACCCTGGCGTTACGCGACTCATGACTCATAGTGAGTCATCGTGTGAAATCCATCAGCTGACTCGTCCGAGTCAGCTGCGCCCTATCTCGCAACCAATCAAAACTCATAAAACATGTCATGTGCCCTAACGAGGTCACCTGCGCGAAACCCATGACTCATAACTCTGAGTCATGTGCAAAATATATAAACCACATGACCACAATCGTGCGTCATGTCAAATATCAACCAATAACAATAAACCAATGACACGCTATTGCGTCGTCATGTGAAAACCCATGAGTCAACTGATCTCATAGTGTGAAAGATAACAAACCGATGACTAATAACTATAAGTCATGTGAGAGCCTGCCTTGCTTAGTCACCGTTTGTGACAACTACAAAGCTCAATCCAGCTTGCAAATATGCAAGCAATGCTTCCAGTTGTGCTCGTGCCCTTTTGTCTCCCCAACCTGCCTTTCAAGCACAGAAAGGGGAATTGCAGGAAACTATAGAAGCTGCAGGGCATTTAGTTAAATTTTATCCTGTTTACCATTGGGAGCTCAACTTCATTGAGTATTTCTGGGGTCCAGCAAAGATGTATGCCATCGCACATTGTGACTAGAGTTTCCCTGGCTTGGTTAGAGTGGTTCCTGAGGCTCTTGAACATCTTTCAAAAAGGTTGATCTTTAAATACTATCAACGAATACTGCGAATGATGGATGCCTATAGAAATAACAATGTGTATGGCTCTGAGGACTTCAAGAGACATGTTGTCACTCGTTATTCTTCCCACAGGTGTATTCCTGAGTCTCAACTTCATGTATCTTAAAGGGTTTTTCATTCCATAATATATGTCATTGTAGCCTTCTTGTATAAGTCTTTTAAATAAAATTACAAATCATGGTTGAATCACTTTTAATCTATTGTAATCTGTTTTTCAAAAACGTCATTGTTAACATGTTAGGATGATGATTTGGCATCCTTAACCTATAATGCCAAGACAAATTACCAGCATTACAGTTGCTGTCACCACCAAAATTGTCACACATTTTATGTGAAAAGTCGGTCTACGTCTAGTCTTCCGGAACTATACCACCCAAACCAGTCTACTTCGCGCGCCCTATATATGCTGAAGCTGAAAGAAAAACGAAAATTCATAGCACTATTTACAGTTCTTTCAATGATCTCTTCAAAGACTCACAGATCATTGCAAGATCGCTAGCCACTTTGGCATGCTTGATGATCAAGTTGAACTGAAAAAGGCGCCAAGTCTTGCCATTTCTCATACGAAATATAATAGCCACAAATTTCGTCATGATAAATACACTAACCATTACTCAATGGATAATTCCTTGGTCAGTTTAGGTAAAGAGCTCTAAAGGGCTGGAAAGTAGAGCTCAGAGAATTATTTCACATGTGGATCAAGATTTGGTTTGGATTGCTTTTTTTTATTGAAGAATGGCTGGATCGTCGTGAATACAACTGTTTGCAGTACAAATACTTCAACAGTATCCAGAGATTTTTTCCCACCAGCCTCGCACTTAGGGGCAGCAATTCCCCAGAAGCTATTACTCGAGTGGAGAAGAATGCTTTGACTTTGTTGTCTATTCACTTTACTATTCAAGGTTATCTGGACCATCTGTAGCTTGTTGGCACTACTCACCCGCTAACTACAACACCGTACTAAAGTTACCTAAATTTGCTGTGAGTCAGGATCAAGACTAATCTCACTCCCGATCTCTAAAACACCCTGTTTTTCGAAATGTTAGTCTCGGTATTAGTTAGTGCATGCAAAAGGTGACTTTTTAGGTTGTAGAAAGAAACCAGTTGTGCTCCGGTTATTTGACGACGACAATGTCTCCATGTCCATTAAAAGTCCCTTCGAGCAAGGACATGCCGGAGGTTTAGTGATTCGATTTTGATAAGCCCTTCCAGCTCAATGGCCTACACTGCGCATCCATTTGTGAGATTGATGGGATTGTAAATAGTTCTGCTAAGGGAGAAGGTTGCGACATCAACTGACCAGACTGCATGGGTAATACTCCAGTACAGCACAACAGGCCACTCGTGTGGGTTGCTTGCACTGGGCACGAGGAAGTGGTGGGATGTTTATTGGACCGTAGAACCTCACTCTCGCCAAGCCAGCTGAAGACGGCTGAGCACCACTTTACTCGAGTAGTTGGCTGCTGAAAATTGCCCAGTAGGATAGCTCATTTCAAGCCTCCAAATCTGCCACAGCCCAAGGCCTTGGATGCATGACCCTCATTACGGCCTTTGGATATCGTAACGAAAATTTGTGTGCTATTCTCGCAAGGACCACAATAGCTCCGTAAACTCGATTTGTCTTAGCTGCTGCCTACGTGCTCTCACCGAAGACCAGCCTTCTCCCGTGGTTTAAATCCCACTGCCTTGTGGTAATTGTCACCTCTCCTTTACTCCCGGGTAAGCCTGCCGTAGCAACGTTCCTTAAGTATTACTTTTTTTTTGATGCATGGAAATTATACAGGTGGAATTGCACTTGAAGAGTCGGACGGCAACTCCCCAGATGAGACAACCCGAACTTTCAGCTCGCTAAACTTTAGCAGGCAACAATATGGGGATCCTATCTCGTCGACTGTTAAAACCGTGAAAGGTTTTGTGCCCCCTCTCAGTCTCTGAGACATAGGCTAATAAGCAAATTTTGTTAGTTACTACAAATTCGCAGATATGCAAACTTCAGACTATAACTAATTTTCGTTATGATCATATCTACCCACACCATCACTGAAGAATACCGTGATGGCACCTTAGTCATCCCTGTCTTAGACACTGACAGGGGCGGCACAATTTCCACCATTTCAGCAGTCCAGGAGGCAGCAATAGTTTATTTACAAGAAAAAAGAATGACAACGCATGACTTGGGGGCAGGGGGAACTCGGATGCCCTGCCAACAGGTTCTCTTATCCGATGGGCTTCAAATTTACATCATGATATTACCATTCACATTTTTGTTCTTTTTCTTTGTCATTATTGCTTATTCATTTACCTTTCTCTACTAAGCTAGCCGATTCTCCTAGAGGCGCTCTTAGATATTTGTCTAGGGCAATACAAAATATGTGCTTTTACAAACTTAGGAGAAATTAAGCGGATGGCATTAAAGTATCTATGAGGTTCTATAAAACACCCCGCTTTTCTTCACCCCCGCGATTCTATCAACCTCTCGTGAGTCACCGGAGCTCACCCAGGATTCCTCACTGCCCACCACCCCACACCACTGATACACATTCCCTAAGTAAGAATATGCTAGAAGAATAATCCGTTGGGTCTAGAACCCGGGAAAAAAGGATGCGAGAAGCGGGGTAGGACACGTAGCAAAGCAGGGAAACGAAGTGGCGAATGAGAGGTAACCGGACGGCGCGACAAGAGGTAGAAACGGTGGGATGTTCGTGCGAGAATAGTTACTGTTTTTTGTACTTAAGTAGTCCTGCTCACGCTTAATTCCTAAAGTATAAGTCACGGAACATTGTCTATCTCTTATTGTGAATCACCGGAGCTCACTAGATGGTCTCCGGACATCGCCCCTTCTTAGCGAATACGAGAACGATCTCGCAAGGCTCACCGTAGTGTCGACCTCACGGGGAAGACTGCGAAGAGCGGGAAACACTGCGAGGAGTGGGGCCGACTCAGAAGTGGGGAAAGCAGTGAAAAGTGTAGTGAAGGAAAGCGGAGTGATGACCGGTGAAGGGAAGTGGGGAGATGTACAGAACCGAGAAGCCGTGGTAAATTGTAGGAATGTCATGATTATAGTTAGCAGACTCCCGGAAGAGTCTCAATCGTTTTTCTGTATTTAAGAGCCATATCTCCCCCAGAGGTTAGCACAGTAGGTCACCAAAATTATAACACTCTCTTTATATACATTTCTCCGTTTGCCTAAGAAACAATCACCAGTTCCTGCGATACCGTACAAATCCTCGTCCTGAAAAACTTCATCTCTTACATTTCTTTCTTCTCTTTGAACTAAGCTTCCACGTATACGATCGTTATATATCCCAAATTTATAAGACAACCGACCAACTCCACCATCTATCCTTCACTACTCGAGTACACTCCAAACATCAAAGATGTCTCATACTAACTCCTTCAATACTACCAACTCGTATAATAACTTGTGGAACAACTGTAATATTTCGGATGAGCGATCTCAAGTCTTAGCCTGGTTATCGCCGCTTGAGCCCAGTCTACGACACCAGGACATTCAGGAGCACCGAGTCGAAGATATAGGGGAGTGGCTCATACAGACCGAGGAATTTAGACGCTGGTGCGCCGGCGGCGAGGGGGTTGAATGCGATGATGCGGTTTTGTTTTGCTATGGAGATGCAGGGGTGGGCAAAACCTATATGAGGTAATAAGGGCAAGGCTGAGAGGAAGTAATGGCAAAGCCAAATGCTGACAAGCCATGACATTAGTTCTTTGGTGATAGACAGATTATGCGATCAGGCGGGGGAGCGAAATGTGGCAGTTGCGTGTTTTTACTTCGACTTCGCAGCTCAAAATGAGCAGTCATCGACGAACATGCTGGGCGCCCTGCTCAAACAGGTTGTGAGCGGGCTGGAAGAGGTACCGGAGGAAATAACGCGATCCTATGAAGACCAGAAGAGGGTTATTGGTGGACGGGCACCGCGACTTTCGGATATTGTGAAGATGCTTCAGACCACCACTTCGGAAAAGCTCACATTCATATGTGTGGACGCTCTTGATGAATGCACTGCAGAAGATCGAGAAAAGCTCCTTGATTCGCTCGGCCAAATCTTCAAGATGTCTCCAAGTACTCGAATATTCGTGACTGGAAGACCCCACGTTCAAGAAGAAATAGGGAATCGTCTTTCCGCAAGAGTAACAACCATCCGCATCACTCCTAGGAGAGGTGATATCATCAGATATGTTCGGAGTAGGTTGGGTAGGGACACAACACCAGATGCGATGGGCAGTAGCTTGGAGGCAGTTATTTTGAGCAAAATTCCGCTAGATAGTTCGGAAATGTAGGTTGAAAATACTCCGAAACTCACCTCAAAGTATCCGCTGACAAATATAAATCTAGATTCTTGCTAGTCTCGTTGAATATCGACATGATCCTGCAAGAAACAAAAATCGATTATAGGCGACAAGAGCGCAATACAATGACTGATGGCCTGGGGCTCCGTGACGCTTATGGCACAAGGCTGGGTCGGCTAAAAGGACAAGGTGGGAGAAAAGCGAAGCTTGGCATGGCCACTTTGATGTGGATCTCGCACTCTGAGCGACCCTTGAAATTCAATGAATTGTGCCACGCCTTAGGAGTTGAGGCAGGTTCACCGAATCTCAATGGCGACAATATCCCTTCAATCGGGACGTTGCTAGCCTGTTGCGAAGGGCTTGTTCTGGGGGACACCGAGGCTTCCACTCTCCGGTTAATTCACCCCACCCTTCAAGAGTACCTCCGGGCTCATCCCGAGCTTTTCGGTACAGCCCACTCGAAAATTGCGGAAACATGCTTAAGCTATCTGAATTCGCACGAAGTCAAGGCGCTCGCAGGCATCCCCTCTCACTATCACCAAAGCGCACCGTTTCTTGAATATTCTTCTCTGTATTGGGGGGTCCACGCAAAAAAGGAGCTTTCGGATTACGCGAAACTTCTTTCACTGAAGTTATTTGACAACTATAATAACCACATATCTGCTAGGATCCTCTTGGAGGCACAGAAATTGCATGCTTACTATATCGATTTTGACAAGCTTTCCCTTTTTAATGGCTTGCACTGCGCATCGATCTTTGGGATTGACGAGATTGTAGTTTGTCTGGTGGAGGTGAAAGGTTGCAATATCAACCGAAGTGACTGTGTGGGCTGCCAGGAATGGGCACGAGGGAGTGGTGAGAATACTCCTCGGGCGTGACGACATTGACCCCAACACGCCGGATGTGGACTGCCGAACACCGCTCTGGCTGGCTGCCGCCAAGGGGCACGAGGGTGTGGTGAAAATACTACTCGGGCGCGACGATGTCAACCCAGACAAGCCCGATGTGGACGGCAAAACACCACTCGCGCAGGCCGCGTACTATGGTCGGGAGGAAGTGGTGAAAATGCTGCTCGAGCGTGACAATGTCAATCCGAGCAACCCAACTAAGGGCGGCAATACACCACTCTGGTTGGCTGCCTCCAATGGGCACAAGGGGGTGGTTAAACTTCTACTTGGGCAGGACGACGAAACGCCACTCTGGTTGGCTGCCTGCAATGGAGATGTGGAAGTGGTGAAAATGCTCCTTGGGCGGGGCGACATTAACCCCGACGAACCAGATAAGGACGGCAAAACTCCACTCATCTGGGCTTCCTGCAATGGGCGCGAGAATGTGATCAAAATACTACTCGAGCGGGACGACGTCAACCCTGACAAACCAGATCATTCCGGCAAGACGCCACTCTCTTGGGCGGCATACAGGGGGCACGAGGGGGTGGTGGAAACACTGCTAGGGCAAGACGGCGTCGACCCTGACAAGCCGGATATGGATGCCAAACACCACTCGGGCTGGCAGCTTGCGGTAAGCACAAGGATGTGATGAAAGTACTTCTCGCGCGGGACGACGTCACCCCCGACAAGCCATATCATAACGGCTGGACACCACTCTTGTGGTCTGCTTTCACTGGGGACGTGGAAGTGGTGAGAATGCTGCTCGGCCGGGGCGATGTCAACCCTGGAAAGACCGGTGGGGACGACAGAACACCACTTTGGTGGGCTGCAGTCGACTGGCACGTGGAAGTGGTAAAAACACTAGTTGGAGGGGACAGCGCCGATCCTGACAAGCCGGATAGGTACGGCCAAACACCACTCTGGTGTGCTGCAGTGAAAGGGCATTGGGAAGTAGTGAAAATACTACTCGAACGGGACAATGTTAACCCCGGCAAGCCAGATGAGCGCGGTGAAGCACCAGTGTGATGGGCTGCTCAATATCGCCACGTCGGAGTGATGTCTCGACTCGAGCGTCCAACATCTGCCATCTAAAACGTGGCCTAGGCACTATCCTTCTCACCGGCTTTGTATAGTGTACTGATAATTCGCGTGTCATTTCCGCAAGTACTGCAACAGCTCCACGAGCGTGTTTGTCGCTTCCACCACCTCTTCCTCTCACCCGCATAAACTCCCCTTGCAACTCAACATTACCTTGTGGTTATCGCCGTCTTACCTCTCCTTACGAAGTCTGCCATAGAAAAAATAGTCCGGGTTCTCACTTTTTTTTGGGGGGAAAGGAAATCATGCGCGATCGGAATGTACATTATATACACGCCTAGTCCCCCACCTCCATTTTTTTCCACTGCCAAGCCGAGACTTGCGAGCTTCTGTTTAAAATCTTGAGTCCTGCGTTATTGAAACGGCGTTTAGACTGTATTAAGATTAATTGCCATAAGTTAAAATCTCTATTATCCGGACTATTATTGTTTGTTTTTTTTCTTTTTTTTCTCTTTCTAGCTATTCATTAATTTTTCTACAACTCATTGTTTTGATGGAGTAACCCCGTGGTGGGTTTAGGGCATAGTGGAGAGAAAGGTTGTGGGGACTGGGATATCCAGGGTTTGTGTGTTGTGCAGCCCACCAGCGGTCACCACACCAGATCTGTATCTAGTTTGTTCCTTCCTCTACACATGAGAGAGAGATGAATGACATCTTTAACTAGTTCGAATACCAACAGACGTTTTTTCCGTTTCATCTTGAGTCCCGAGTCTTCTTCACTTGACACTGGCTTCACAGCAGTGTCCCTAACGCTATCTATCGCCAGCTTCCATTGCGCAGCGGACGACCTCCATCACTTTATGAGCCAGGCTATCCGTGGATATGCCGATGACCTGCGATAGAAATTTTCAAAAAGAACATTTCGAAAAAAAGATTTTCACAAAATCACGACACCTGAGCAGCAAGATGACCGAACAATAGGGTTCGGCATCATCCTCTGGGATGATATTTGCAAAACTCGATGGGACGAACTATCGGGAGTGGGTGATGGATATGCAAGATTTTCTCCAGCGTGAAGGCCTGTGGCGCTTGACTATTGGAAAGGAAGAAATCCTGGAGGAAGCAAAAGAGGAGAGCAGGTTCGATAGGGACAACTAGAAAAGAAAGGAGAAGTACGAAGCTCAACAGCAGAGAATTGACAAAGCCACCGGCACTCTCCGTTCCGCAATGACAAAAGGGCTATCAGTAGGCTATTATGGTTCAGCCTACGAGACACCGGGAGATATTTGGAACGATGTCGTGGCATCCTATGAGACAATAACGAACTACGACGAACAACATCTCCATAACGAACTGTATAATACCACCCTTGAGGAATGTGGTTCAGTACCCGACTATCTAAATCGCGTTCAACAACACAGAGATAAACTCGCGCTGTGCGAACAACTACCCTCATACGCTCAATTGATTTTCCATTTGTTCGCAGGTCTACCAAAGACGCCGGAGTGGAGGACATGGATATTGGTAACCAAAGCGTCTCTTACATCTCAAAATACCGCTGGTCGATGGGAAGAAGCAAAAACATTCCTGAAGGCGTACAAAGCGGAACTTCGCAGAGATAAATCTATACACACTGAGCAAGCTCTCTTTACTAATAGCAGGAGGAACAATCGCAGACCCTTCAACAACAAAAGTCAACCCGGTCGTTTGGTTCAGCATAACAGAGGACCGAGTCAGAAGTCCAAGTCTTTTGATGGAGCATGTCATAATTGTGGCAAGAAAGGCCACAGACAAGCTGACTGCTGGGAAGGGAAGAACGACCATGGGGGAGCAAGAAGGGGAATCAGAACAACGGATGGCAAGCCAGAGGAAGGGACAAGTCTGGAGTGACGGATGGGCCAATCTGGTACAGCGCAGAGCAAGAAGAAGGAGCGGCAGAACGGGAGGCGGCTAATTCTACTAATCAAGAGAGAGGGAGAGAGAGGGAACGAGATGAGTCAGGGTATCCAGTTGAAAGAGCTTTAAACACGTTTGAGACCATGGACTATATGAAATAGATGGTAGATTCAGGATGCACGAACGATATGACCGGATCCCGACAAGCCTTGGTAGGGGAAACCTATGACAGTTGCCCGGCAGATGGACGCTAGATGAAAACGCCATCGGGGCAGCTCATTTCCGATGTTGGAATTGAATGTGTAAAAACTCATATCTGGACTCCCAGAGGCGGGAGAGAAAACCTGTTATTGACTGAGGTCTACCATGTACCTACGGTGAAGGAGATGGGTCTCATTTCTGTTGGCCAATTGACGGAAGGAGGTATCAAGATGGAATAGCTGGATGACGCAGCAGAGTTTTACAAGGAGGAGATCCTGATCGCCCTTGCTGAGAAATGCAATAGGCTATTCAAGCTAGTAGCGGAAGAGAGACGTTGTGACTTTGGACTGCTAGTCTCCCGAAAAGACAACACAGCAACACATCTCTGGCATCACAGACTAGGCCACCTTCATCTACCCGGAGTTCTAAAGATGAGTAACACCAAAGTAGTGGATGGAATGCCCTGCCTATAAGCGAATAATTCTGAAAACCGCCGCAGTGCGTGTTTAGTGGGAAAAATGACAGGTAGACCGTTCAAACCGTCAACCAGCAGAACGAATTCACCCTTGGGACTGATCCATTCAGATCTCTGTGGACCTATGCAAGGCAGGTCATTGGGAGGATGTCGTTATTTCATGCTTTTCGTGGATGATTATACGAAATTTACGACGCTATGTTTCATCAAGTCGAAGGATGAAGCAGCAAGCCAGTTCCAACACTTCAGAGCCATAGTGGACAATTTTTTCAGCAACAAATGTCCATGGATAAAAGCCATCAGAACTGATGCAGGGGGTGAATACTCTAGCGGCGAATTCCAACGAGTACTCAAAAATAGCGGAATCAAATTGCAAGTTAGAGTACCGTACACACTAGAGGAAGATGGAGTAGCTGGGAACAGTAACCGTGTTCTAGTGGGGAGAGCCAACCCATTAATTCACCATGCAGACGCACCTAAAAACTACTGGGCCGAAGCGCTACTAACCACGGTATACCTGAAAAACATCTCGTTGACAAAAGGGACACATGGGAAAGACATTACACCATACGAAGTATGGCATGGTTCAAAGCCTGACATCAAGCACCTTAGAGTGTGGGGATGCACTGCTTACGCTTTCGTGCATCCAGCAAAACGTCAAGATAAGAAATCGAGTCCGACAGCCGAAAAATTGGTGTTTGTTGGATACACGCATACAGCGAAACAATATTGATTCCACAACCCGTCAAGTAAGCCTTTGGTGAAATCACGCGATGTAGTTTTCCATGAGGATATGTCATTATTCAAACCAGAACCAGTAAAGATTTTCGTGCCTTTTACGAATAAAATCGAAGAACCTGCACTCTCCCGTCCTCTGAGTCCGATTCCAAGCGACATATTACCACCACCACCACCACCAGCGAGAGGGAGGGAAATACAGAGACCACTGACAGCGTGGGTCCGAAAGCCGTCCAGCATTAGTCACAGGGAGAGTTCAACCGAGAGCAGGAGGCTTAAGACTCCGAAGCTAACTGTACATGAGCGTCTTGATATCCAAATGAATAGCGACCTCAGTGCTTTCTGGAGCAGACAGGAGGGAAGGAGAAGGGCGAGAGATGATCGAGTACCTGGTGAGCCGAGTGGAAGCAGGATTGCAGAGGAGAGAATAAGTTAAGTGGCATTGGACAGGAATCACACCAGAGAAGGTGAACGAGAAGGAGTAGGAGAAGAAAGTGCAAACCGGATAGTTGGTTATGCATTCATGGTTGCAAATGGACAAAAATCGATCGAGGAAGCCTAGAACGGCACCCACACGAAAGAGTGGACCGACGCTATCAACTCAGAGCTGCAATCTCTGGAGGGGTAAGACACATGGTGTCTAGTTTCATCCAGGAACGATACGAAGAGCAATCTACAGACAATTTCTTCACTGATGGTTTTACAGCACAATCTAGGTGAAGATAGAAGTGTCTCACGCTACAAGGCACGCTTAGTAGGGCCGGGTGTTAGACAACGTCCAGGTAGTGATTTCGTGGAAAGGTATAGCCCGCCAATTTTCGTTTCCAGCAATTCGGATGGTTCTAGCGAAAGCCGCTGTTGAGGACAAAGAGATCGTTCAGTTGGCCATTGTAACCGCATTCCTGGAAAGTGAAATAGAGGAACTCATATACCTACAACTACCAAGGGAATTCGGCGTGTCATCTGAGGGAAAGATGGTCTTTAAAGACGTTTATAATGGTAACAAGAGTGGAACAAGAGCCGTGAACCTGGTAGTCCAGTTGAAGAAAAGTCTGTATGGTCTCAAGCAAGGGGGCTGTAACTGGTATAATATGTTTGAATCGCATCTGAAGGATGAACTTGGGATAAAGAGTTCTAAACACGAAGGCGGAATTTATAGTACGGAATCCGGATAAACTATCATCGTATGGGTGGATGACATGCTACTTAGAGGAACCAAGGCGTAAGTCAGATGGATTAAGTCAGTGATTAGCAAGAGGTTCAAGACAAAGGATCTGGGCAATGTTAAGTTTTGCTTAAGCATGCTCGTGGAGCGGGACCATGATAAGAATGCGATGTATCTCAGCCAAGGTGCATATCTACAAGAGTTCTCAAGAGGTTTCTGATGGAGAACTGTAAAGGGTGTCCGACTCCGATCGATCGAAAGTGCAAATTACACAATCGTCGGGACGAAGAGGAGGCAGCAGATAAAACTCAATACCAACAAGCTGTTGGATGCCTAACCTATGCGGCGATTACTACGAGACCTGACATAGCATATGCAAGCGGTATAGTGGCAGCTTTTTCTACAAACCCGTTGATTGCGCACTGGACGGTGGTAAAGAGGATTTTAGGTTATTTACGTCACACACAACATCTACGTTTACGTCTTGGAAGGAGAACCGATTGGGCCATTGTAGGACTAAGCAGACGCTCAGAGTATACCCAATTGTAACTTATATAAATACAAACTTCGCAGGAGAAGTGGATGGGATGAGATCTACAAGTGGTTTCATTATCTTAGATCAGTATGGAACGATCATTCACTGGAAGTCCTAGAGGCAGAAAACTGTAGCCAAATCGACCGCCGATGCGAAAGTCAATTCTACAGCACTCGCAGTGGAGGAAGCATTATGGCTTTAGAAGCTACAATAAGAACTCTACGGGTGCGAGTGTGAGTGTGAGAGTGAGCGTGAGAGTGAGAATGGAAGCGAACAGGAGGAGAAACCTCTGGTTTCAGTGTTCAATGATAACCAACGATGTATCGCCACTCTCAAGAACGGGCAGTTTCAGCCATCAACCTGGCATGTAGGTGTGATGTATTTCTGGTTGGGTGAACTGATCATGGATGGAGATGTGGAGATATCCTATGTTAGAACTGATGAAATGGTCGCAGATGGGCTCACGAAGGCATTGGAGCGTGGGAACCACCAGGGATTCATCAGTATGTTGTCATCTTTTACCTAATTTGTGTACAAGTGGAGATTTTTGCGATTTCTTTCTTCTTTTCCTCCGCAGGTAGACGATGGGATTAGGGGGGGTGAGGGAGTAACCCCATCGTGGGTTTAGGGCATAGTGGAGAGAAAGGTTGTGGGGACTGGCATATCCAGGGTTTGTGCATTGTGCAACCCACCATCGGTCACCACAACAGATCTGTATCTAGTTTGTTCCTTCCTCTACACACGAGAGAGAGATGAATGTCATCTTTAGCTGGTTCGAATACGAACAGACTTTTTTTCCTTTTTGTCTTGAGTCCCGAGTCTCCTTCACTTGACAGTGGCTTCACAGCAGTATCCCTAACTGTATCTATCGGCAGCTTCCATTGCGCAGCGGACGACCTCCATCATGATTCACCTTTCCCCCCGGAAGTTTGGACGCTACCATTGTTTAGATATCGAGGAAATGAATATTCACTACAAATGCCCCGAGTAATTCTGAAAAGTGACCTAATAGCCATTTTGGAGCTAAATACGGTACGATAGTGATCCACCTCGCATCCAGCCACACTCAACCAGTGTTCGCAACCGGCGAGTCCGTCTCTCTTCGCGGAGGACGGAACGGTCTATGGCTCGTGGTCCGTCTTTTTAGGGGTGCTAGGACAGACTACACCCGGGAGGGTGAAGACCGGATGGACCCCAGGGGACTATAGTCCTAGCGCTTGGACCTCTAATACTATACCTGCCAGATTGAAATCATGTGACATCACTCCTGCTGTCCCCTGCAGTCCCCCACGAGCGCCTACACCCCCCGTTCTGCTGCGATCTCCCACCATCTCAAGCGTTTCTCCACTATCACTAGCTGACAATCGAGTGATTTATTTACACAAATGCGGTAATGTTCGAGGCGGTGATGGACTTAGATTTCATGTCGGGTTGGTACAACTCATTGCCAATTGGGCAAAGTGCGACGAACCCACCCTGGGGGGTAGGCCGGTATGCCTGAGAGCTTGGTGGATTATGGTTTTTCCGGTTGCTGGAAAGTGCGGGCCCATGCCTCTCCCACTCCCAGCCCATCTAACCTTACTACACAAGTCCCCCTTTCTGCTTCTCCATACCACATCATCACCATCCTTCTCAGAGCTCGTATTTGTTATTTCTCGCCTTCCTTATCGCCCTCCAACCACTATCTCTACCCATTCAAAGCCACGCCTACCTGGTTTTAGCCACTAGCCACCACAAATACACCATGGCCCTCAGAGCAGGTGCAACACGTGGAGGCACCTCCACACAGATTATGAGGTGAAGGGCACTAGCAGGAGTAAGGAAGAAGACACATATCCGACAAGCCCCAAGCCCTTATGCCAAACAACAAGTTCCTGATCACAGTACTCCCGGGACTGAACAGACAAATCCCCCATCTCGCAATAGTGAGGAACCCGAGCCGAGCACCCCCCACTACGGCCAGTCCTCCCCAAACAATGACCGGATACATGTCTCGCATTCACAGCCCTCGAACACGGTCTGACCCCAGCCGGTCACCCCAATATCACCAAGCCATCTAGACAGCCACACCGTATCTCGCTCCCCGTCAGATATACCAATCAATCTCAGTACGATGCGTGAACTCCTCCGCCCACACAAACCGGATATTGTCGACCGAGTGGTCCTCCAACTGATCTCACATAACCAGGATCCCAGAGTCCCACCCCCCAGCATGCCCAGCAACTCTGTATACCAACCCTAGGCACCCAGCCCCACCAACCCAACACTACACATAGTAGGATCACTACACTGGAAAGCCAATTGGCCGAACTCAGGAAGCAAAGTGAGCAGGGCCCGGCAGATATAAGGGCACCAAGGGCTCTCGGTATGCACGACCCATCCCAGACCCTGTTTTCACACGAGAGTGACAGCGGATCCACTATCGCAGTGGTAGTGGAGGTACTATTCCCAGGAGTCAAACGCGGTACCCTGGTACAGATTATCGAAAAAAGGTCCAGGCCGAGATATCGCTAGGGGCTTCTAGCTAGTGAAAACGAGCGAGCCGGGACAAAAGCAACGATTAGCATTGGAGGTATAGAGTTTGAGCAAGCCGAAAGGGATGACAGAGAGATTGAGTATCATATTAGCAGCTTCTTCAAAGCCTGGGCGGCCTACTCAAGAATCCTGATAAAGCTAGCACCACTCCTACTCCCAGGGGCCCTCGTCACAGCCCTGTCTATATACACCATGAACCTGTACCACTTGCTGGAAAAGTATGCATGGGAGGGAGTTAAGGCCCACCACTTCCAGTTCTAGTGGAAGAGGGTCGCTGGTGGAAAAAGCGTTTCTCATCCCAGCCTATGGCGACTCCTTGACGGTGAGCTTGAGGCTTCAAACTGCTTTGGGCATCCAGCGCCACGAGGCCCGTGGCCACAAACCATCAATCCAGCCATGGGATCAGTCCACCGGATGCACTTGCTCCCTATATCCGACAATGTCCTGGGACAAGCATACCACCCGGTCGGCAGCAGCCTGACATGAATTTTGAGCCAATCCCAGCATGCAAGAGGACACCCACGGTCCGTACCTGCTATAGCACCACCATGCAGAAATTGCAACTATGGGTAGTGTCAAATCAGCCACTGGCGCTACCAGCACGCTTGAATTCCTGCGGTAGCAATCATGGTGCAGTGCAATGCCCCACAGGGACTGGACACCCAGGGCCTGATAGACGTTAGCTGTCCCAGGTACCCCCACCTTGCTCATGCCATTTCCTAGCCACTTCCTATACTCCTAGACCGTGTTTTTCCCCTTGCAGAATACTTAGCTCACTGCTACCCAAAAAGCTCATATCCAAATCAGTCATTTGAAGCAGACACCCCACAGGCCAAGCACAGGTTGCCTCCCCCCCAAACCTAGTATACCATTCGCACCCCCTAATACATCACTACATTACCCACTGTTTTTCACCCACAGCCTGCCAATGCCTACCTGGCAACAAAGAGCAGAAGCATGAGGCAAGCTTACACCAGATTACCCCGACCCCGATGTCATCACAGCTATCTCAGGCATATGCACCTTAGGTGCAAAAAGAGACTATAAAGGTTACCAAAAGACTACAACAATTCACCCCAACCTAAAGACAGCTATAGCGGAGGCCCCAACCCGATCAGCCGATATACTATTAAAGCTTACTAAATTCAGCCTAGAGGTCTTCCCTGATCTTAGTAGCTTACTAAGCCACTTCACAGCATCTCTGCTAGGCCTAAACGATAAGACGGACAGAAGCAAGAGGAGGATCCAGTATGTATCTTACCCACCAGAAGAGATGAGGGGGATCAATGCAGCAAGCCCTGAGCATCATGGCACTATTCAATATAGCATGATGAAAGACGCAATTCAGCCAGTTCAACGATTTGGGGGAAACAGCATAGTAATTAAGCGCGATTGCGAGTACACTTTCCACCACATACCCACATCACCAATAGCCACTCCACCCTTCCGGTTCCAATAGGAGGACCCATATTATGCAGAACCTTTCCTGCCATTAGGACTGGGTGCCGCTCCATCACTGTTCAACCTCGTTGTGGAGGTTTTCCACGGGATTCTTGCACAGCAACTCAAAACGGCGAATATCAGTGGTATGATAATCTACTACCTCGACGACTTTTTTGTTAGTCTTAGCCCCGGGAGCGATAGCCAATCTCTAGAAATCTAGTGAAATCTTTACTACACTTTGTGGGCAAGTGGGATTGAGTGTATTGATATCAAAAAAGTGAAGGGGGGACTGCCGTGAGCTTCGCCGTGGAGGTACTCAATATCGGTAACATCGTAATTCGACTCCCTACTGGGAAGCTGCAAAAACCACGCAAAGTCATCAGCGAGGCATGCAACTGCTGATCCCTCTTGCTGCTTGATATCCAGAAGGTTACCTGATATCTAAACTTTGTCTTCACTGTTGTTCCTCCAGGAAGGACATTTCTTCGCCGCCTCTACAACATGGAGCTGTATTTCACCCCACAAGCAGCTGAGTACTCTGAACGGCCGATATCCGGCAAGGCGCATAAAGATCTTGCCTGGTGGTCTGAGGCAGCCCGGTACCCACCTGGAACATCAATCGCAACAAGAAGGTGTGAAGTCATTAGAGCCTGGTCTGACACTCCGAGCACTCAAGGACTAGGGTGATACTACCTTAGCCAAAGGCAGGTACACCCGGAACCCGATTCTGCATTCTCAATCCCGATACCCCACTCCATGGACAAGGGAAGAGCGCACATCACCACGGGAGAAATGTGCGCCATCGAACAGGTTCTACTGCATTGGGCCTCAAAGTGGAAGGGGAAAGCGCTTGGAATGCATGTCGAAAACCGAGCAGTGGCCCATTGTATAGCCAGTGAGACAATCCGAGAGGCCTCCAGGCAAGTGTTAAGGAGATGCTTGCTGCTTGCCAGCGAAGACGAATTGGAAGTAGGGGCATTATTGGTCCCAACAAAGGAGAATGCCCTAGCCGATGCACTCTTATTGTGAATCGCCGGAGCACACCTGCCCTCCGTCAGTGGAATGATCTAGAAGGAAACCGCTTCCTTCACCGGAGAGTCTGGAACCCGGTGAATGGTGTGAATGCCGGAGCGGGGTAATGGCGGTG
>Ga0307507_10003659_pt1 | contig 29125 bp, 4 predicted proteins | sample 7_EM_MG_FD_207223 | JGI IMG/M metagenome (GOLD analysis project Ga0307507, IMG submission 207223) | Populus trichocarpa ectomycorrhiza microbial communities from riparian zone in the Pacific Northwest, United States - 7_EM | ecosystem: Host-associated > Plants > Roots > Unclassified | place... | reverse complement strand
AAGATGCGGAAAGTCTATAAGACTTAATAGATTAGTTAATAAAGATTAATAATAGGATCTATTAAAGGGAACAAGCTAAGAAAGGGTAAGATAAAGTTCTATAGTTATATAAGGCGTAGAGCACGTATTGGCAAATATAGAGCTAAAAATTATAGAATAGCGTAGAGCTAATGGACCTAAGCGGTACTAAAGAATCTAAGAGATAGATAAAGAAACTATAGAAACCTAGAGGTTAAGGATTAAGTAATTATAGGACTAGGGAGTAGAGGCTAAACTAGGGATCTTAGTAGTAGAAGACGTTTAGGTAGACTCTATAATAAGAAAAATGGTTTAAAGATAGAGCTTATATAAATTGCGGAAGATAAGGTTACTTTACTAAAGATTATAGAGGTAGTTAGAGTAACTACGCGGTAAAGGGCACTAGGTTATTAGAGTATAATAACGCGAATATAGAGATGTTGTATAGGACTAAGGAGTATTTAATTAAACACTTTACGTTTTATTATAATAACGTATACTAAATTTATAAGAACGTTAAGTATAGCGTAAGCTATTAGCTTTAAGAGCTAGAGTTAAAAGGGTTTAGGGGAACTAGAGAGTTAGATAAAGAATAAAATTAACTCTATAAGCTAGATTAAGATATTAAAGCAATAACGTATTCCACTATCGAGCCGGCAGAACCATCGAGCCGGCAGATATTTCTTGGCACAACTAACATTATATACAAAAGGCAATGCATCAACAAAATAATACTAATCTATCTTAGTAAGAAGGCAGGATTAATCTAGCACTTCAGGCCTATACCTTAGGCCAATTTCGGAGTATACCACGCACTGCAGTGGCTTTTAACATACAATATCAGCGACTCTATAATCGGCTTCACGGAATCGCGTTTCGACCCAAAATACGCCCTAATCGCCAGAAGCTTACTACGACTAAAGAGCAGACGATCGTACGATACATCCTTAACCTCGATTCGCGAGGATTTCCGCCCCGGCTGTGTAAGGTGGCAGATATGGTAGATAAACTCTTAACTACGCGTAGTGGGACACTAGTAGGCAAGAACTGGCCTAACCGATTCGTGTCTCGTACAAAGGAGCTTAAAATGGCATTTTCTCGAGCAAAGGACCGCTAGAGAATACTCTAGGAAGATCTAGAGATTATTAACGCGTGGTTTAGGCTCGTACGAGACATAAAGGCAAAGTATAGCGTTTATGACAACGATATCCACAATTTCAACAAGACAGGCTTTTAGATGGGTATAATTAGCTCTATGAAGGTTGTTACAGGCTTAGAGAGACGTGTGAGGCCTAGTCTTATATAGCCAGGCGATTAGGAGTGGGTTATAGTTATCCAGAGTATCTACGCTGCTAGGTACGCAACCCTACCATTTATTATCTATAAAGGACGCGTCTATATCTCTGCATGGTATAAGGAGGCAGATATACTATATAATTAAAAGCTCTTAGTCTCTAAGAATGGATGGACAAATAACGCGCTTAGTCTTAAGTGGTTAAAGCACTTTGATAAGCATATAAAGACGCGTTAGGTGGGATCGTATAGGCTACTTATTCTAGATGGCTATAAGAGCCACCTTAACCAAGATTTTAAGGATTACTGCCTTATACGAAAGATCCTTATACTCTATATACCTATATATTCATCACATATACTCTAGCTACTTAATATAGTATGCTTCTCGCCATTAAAGCAGAAGTACTTATAGCGTGTATAAGACTTGGCACGTAAACACGTCTACTATATTAACAAAGAAGGCTTCCTTCCAGCCTTTAAACACGCGTTTTTTAATGTATTTTGGAAAGAGAACTGTTAAAAGGCCTTTGAGACATCTAGACTAGTTCCTATTAACGCGCAGGTTGTCTTTAATCGTCTTAATGTACGATTACATACCCTACCACTAGTATCCCTACTAGAAACACTATGGTAATCAAAGACCCTAAGTAATACGTATAAATTTGGATTGTAATTAAAGCTTATAAGCGATTCCTTTGTACGATTACTAATAGCAGCCTAGGAAGGCTTCTTAAAGCTTATTAAAGGAGCCGAAGAAATGCTACATAAAAATGTACTTATGGAGGCCCGCGTATGAGAGCTTGAAGAGCAATTAGCAGAGATAACTAAGTATAAGGCACGTAAAAGAAAGCGAATTTAGACTGGCGGGACTATAGAGTATAGTATAGGGGTATTGTATATAGCTTCTAAAGTGCAGGCAGCGTCTCAGTCGTCCAAGAAGGCTCGTAGTAGTAGTAACCAAGAAAGAGCCCCACCAGCTCAACGGCGCTGTGGGAATTGTAGAGAGACTAGGCATAACGCTTATACGTGCCAAAAAGATAAAGAAGAAGATATAGAATCCGATATAAATACGTCGTACGTAGCTTCTGTAGATAGTTATAAGTAAAGTGACTTTTTATATATGGTGTTCACGATGCCAAGAAATATCTGCCGGCTCGATAGTTCTGCCGGCTTGATGGTGGAATACGTTATATAGATAAAGATTAGTAATAATAATAATAGAGTTAAAGTACTTATTAATTAATAGCGATAAGGAAGAAAAGGAGGCTAACTAGGAGTACTTATACCTTAATAATATAATAGAAGCAGAGACTAAAACTACTATAGAACGCGAACTAGTAATGGGTATTATAACACCGTTAGATATAGTATTTATTACTTTATAAGATGGAAGGAGTAATATCTAGAGACAATTAAGTAAGCAGATAACTGCTAGTACTAGTTTACCACTTATAAAAGGTAAAATGTAACGGAACCTTGTAGTAGGAACTACAGTGGGTTCTATTATTAGGCTGGGTATGTAGGTAAGAACAAAACAACAATATAATAACAACTGGTGGAGTGGTTGCCCAACAGATTAACTCCAATTGTATTCTAAGATTTACTACAAGGAAAGAACTATCTATAGTAAGAACTAAGGTCCTTTAAATACACAACTATACTCCTAAGAAATCCTCTCTTATACGTAAGGTACGTGTTGTCTGTGTTAAACATAACGTTCCTCTTATTTAATATAGTTAACACATTCAACACCACGTGACCTTAGTTACTATTTCTCATTACATAGTTCCACCAGATCCATCCTAGACCGTACCTATATTAACCAACTAGCTTCCGCCGACTCTTCTCCAAGTAGTCGTAACATCGTACTTAAAGCGTCCGTAATATAAAAGGCTATAGGTCTAAGATTCTTAAGAAGAGATAAGGAAAGCTCTAGACTTATAGGACGTAATAAGGATAGCTTAAGAACCTATAATAAACAAAAACTAATAGGAAAGAGCAGCAACTTAGTTTAGTAATAAATAAATGAGTATAGGACGCAAGTTTAAGAACTATAAGTTTAGGGAATAAATAAGAACGTTAGTAGAAAGCCAAGATTTTAAGAAACAAATAAGGACTATAGCAATTCTAGGTAAATATAGTATTTAGCCTAAAGATTAAATAGTTAATACTAAGATTAAGAAGTAAGATAACTTTAAGGATCTAGCTATAAGACGCAGAAAACAGGAAACTATAGATAAGTTTAGATAAAGAATTATTATATAGCAAGAGCAAAAGCTAGATAAGAGGTTAGCTATACTAGGTTATATAAGGGACAGAGCACCTATATAAAGAGTTACTAATAGGTCTAGTATAGGGACACCTAAAGTAAAGTAGTTAGATAAACTAGAACAAGAAGAGGATCTAGACATTCTAGTTAGGTTTAAAGAAAGATATACTAAAGGATATTATAATGCAGCGATAACAAGGTACTTTCTTATAGATAGACTATATATACTAAAGTAGTTATATAGAAAGTAGTATAGGTACCGACATAACAACAAATAGGAAGACTTTTATATATAGCTAGATAAAAAAGTTGTTTAAAACTAACCCATTACGGAAAAACGCATAAGTTATATTAAAGGAGCGTTAATTATAATATTAAGAAATCTAAAAGAGGGATCCAGAGACTGGAGAAGTAAGTAATAAATCTTAGTACCCACAGCAGAAATACCAGTAGTTAGGTTAACTAGGTATAAGTTTAAACTTAAGAATAAAAACAAGCTAAGAGTTAACCTAAGTTACCTAGCGTATTATATATTATTATAAATAGCTTATATGGATAATATATGCAATATATATAGGGCACTAAAAAATAAAAACCGGAAGTACCTAGTAAGGATATATTAGGCACCAGAGGAAAAACAGTTTAAAGATACTAAGTATATATATAGATAGCACCTAGTAGAAGTATAAAGCTAAGGGGACTTAATACTTTAACCCAGAAGATTCCTTATAAAAGAATACCTAGATAGATAATAGTAGTGGAACTGCCTAGAAAATACTTATCTATAGTATATAAAGGAAAAGAAATAAACTAAGTATAAATAGGATCTAGTAGCTAATAGTTAGGAAAAGGAGAGGCGTATAGAACTAAAGGGAACCAGTGTTAGAACCTTAGACCCTTAAAGGAATTTAAGGGCAATACCTAAATTTAAAAGTTAAGTGGCGAGATTAGTAGTTTAAAGCGTTAATAGATAGTAGAGTAATAAGGAACTATATATTACTAGTAGTAGTAAAAAGGATAGGGTTACTATACAGACAAAAAGAATACCTATATCTACTTATAACGATTTTAGAAGATCAGATAGCCTATAGAAGAGGTATTATTAATCTTAAAATAGGACCTATTTAGTTAACTATTAAAGGAAGACTAGTTAGAATGTCTTTTAATATCTTACTATTAGGAAAAGATAAGGCAATACTAGGAATACCTTAGTTATAGGAATATAATCTAAAGGTTAATTAGGTTACAGGTTAAGTTAATATTAGAGATACTTAATAGCGCAAAGTATAATAGTAAACTAAGTTAGTATAGTACTAAGTTGGAGCGATATACGAAGAGACTAAGCAAGGCTTAAGTTATATACTAAAGAGATACCATAAGTATAGCAAAAAGTTATAGTTACTAGAAAGTGAAAAGCTGTTAGAGTATATAGTATAGGACTATAAGATAGAGTTAAAACCAGGAACTAGTCTAAGATTCTTTCTAATCTATAAGCTCGCTAAAACCAAGTTAGTAGCACTTAAGGAGTTTGTCTAGGAAAACCTATAAAAGGGATATATTAGATCATTATAGTTATTAGCAGGATATCTAGTACTATTTATCCCAAAGAAAAACGGAAAACTTAGGATGTATATTAACTATAGATAGTTAAACAGCATTACCAGAAAGGATAGGTATCCTTTACCCTTAATTAGCGAAATCTAAGATAGGATAGGTAACGTAAAGATCTTTACAAAGATAGATCTAAGGTAGGTATACTATTAGATTAGGATTAAGAAAGGTAACAAATAGAAGGCAGCCTTTAGGTCAAAAGAAGGACTATATAAGCCGTTAGTTATATAGTTTAGGCTTATAAATATACTAGTAACGTTCTAGAAGCGAATTAATAGCATATTAGGAGAACACCTTAATAAATTTATTATAGCATACCTTAACAATATTATTATCTACTTAGAGAGTAAGAAAGAATATAAAGAATATATTAAATAGGTCTTAAAGAGACTACAAGAAGAACAGATACTAGTAGCTATTAAAAAATGCGAGTTCTTTATAAAAAAGACCGATTTTATAGGATTTATTATTAAACTAAAAAGAATTAGCATAGACCTAAAGAAAGTCAAAGCTATAGTAAGTTAGTAAGAACTAGAAAATATTACGCAGTTAAAATTATTCCTAGGGGTTTATAACTACTATAGGAGGTTTATAGTATAGTAGTTAAAGAGTATTAAGCCATTTATAAGGCTAATAAAGAAGGAGGAACCATAGGTATAGGGAAATAAATAAAGAAAACTATTTAAAGAACTTAAGGAGTTATTTACCCAGAAGCTAATCCTTAAGATCTATTAACTAAAGTTAGAAACGGTTATTAAAACAAATATATTAGACTTTGTACTAGGAGTATATTTGCTACAGAAGCATTAGGACGCATAGTATCTAGTAGCGTACTATAGTTGGAAGATAATACTACTATAACTAAACTATAATATCTATAATAAGGAGTTATTAGGTATAGTTATAGTATTAAGGGAATAGAGAGCATTCTTACAAGGTATAGAGAAACTATTTATAGTTAAAACGGACTATAAGAACCTTATAGGATTCCTAACAATAAAGGAACTTAATTAAAGACAGGTTAGATAGGCGGAAATACTTACAGAATACCATTTCGAAATTCAGTATACTAAGGGTACAGATAATACATAAGCGGATACTCTAAGCAGAAAAGCTGAACTATAGAATAACGAAAAGCCGTTAGGGGCTTTACTACAAAGGGATTAAGATGGATTAATTAGGTATAATTATCCTAAGATAGTAGTAATAAGAGAAAGCTAGATCTATAAATTACTAGAGAGTAATTGGATATAGAAGATCTAAAAAGTATAGGTAGAAAATCCGGACATAGAATAGTATAAAAGTAAAGAAGCAACCTATATTCCAAGGTCTATTATAAGGGAGTTTATTAAGTTATTCTATAAGGGACTAACTTAAGGACATAACGGAGCTATAGGCTTAGTGTTAAGACTTTAAAAGGAGTATATTGTTTAAGAAATCTAGGGACTAGCGAGATAAGTTATAAGAGAATATCCAGATTGCTAAAGAAATAAACTAATAAGGTATAAGCTATACGGAAGGCTACAACCTATTAAAATACCAGAAAGACTATAGGAAGTTATATTATAGGACTTTATTATTAAGTTACTAAAGTTAAAAGATCCTATTATAGGACAAGATTATAATGTGATTTTAGTAATAGTGGACAAGCTTATAAAGTAGGGGTACTTCATAGCGTGCACAGAAGAGATATTAGCAGAAGATATCGCTAGAATTTATATTAAGGAAGTGTTCGCAAGACATAGAGCACTAAGTAAAGTCGTATTAGATAGAAATTTAAGATTTATAGCAGCATTCTAGGAGGTATTTTTAGCGGAATAAGGAGTTTATGCAGCAACCTTAACAGTGTATTATCCGCAGACAGACGGATAAATAAAAGATTAAACTAGACACTAGAACAGTATCTAAGGCACTATATTAATTATATATAGAATAATTAGGTATTGTTATTACTAGTTACACAGTTTGCATATAATATAACACTATAAGAAGAAATGGGGATATTACCGTTTAAGGCGAATTATGGGTATAAGCTAAAGACATCGTTATCACCATATTAAGTAAAAAAAATAAGTAGCACAGCTAAAGAAAGAATGGAGACTTTAATAAATCTTTATGCAGACCTTAAAGAGACAGCTAAACTAGTATAAAAACAAATAAAAAGGTACTATAATGCTAAGAGATCTAAGGGACCAGATCTTAAGAAGGGAGATAAAGTATAGCTATTATACAAAAATTTTAAGAGTTAACAACTAAGTAAGAAGTTAGACTATGTTAGACTAGGACCTTTTAAAATTACGCAGAAAATTTTATTGGTTATATACAAACTAAACCTACTAGCCAAAATAAAAATTTACCCTATATAGTATATTGCAATACTAGAGCCAGCATATGGGAATATTAAGCTATTAGTCTATAAGGTAGACACGTATAGAGGGCAAGAAGAAGACAAATAGCAAGTTTTAAAGATTATTAGTTATAAGGACGTAGATAACAAAACGTGGTATAAAGTAAAGTAGATAGGCTATAGTAAGACTACCTAGAAACCACTAAGTAATCTAAAAAACGCTATAGAAAAGGTATAAAAGTATTAGAAGAAAAAGGGTTAAGCAGCATTAACAAAGAAGGATTACTAAAAAATAAGTTACCTAAAGGGGACCCAAAAGGAGCAATTGCCAAGCTACTTAGAGTTGTTTCCCTTATAGGAGGAAAGTCCGTTCTTTTATCACCTAGCTTAGACAAGCCCTATTAAACAAGTTTCCACTCCTTAGAACGGACCTTTTTATAACCCTTCTTAAGACAAAGTAACCGAGCGGACGCTATAATCCGAGCGTTTAAGGCTTTCTGCTCCACGTCCTAAGAATATTTAAGCTTAGCTAGGGCCTACGCTAGGTTACTGTTAAGCTTCGTAGCAGCAGATTAAATATAAGACCCTATAATAAGTTACTTAGGGAACTTAAAGACTGTTAAGAGTTATAGGACGCGCATACTTAGCGTTAGAGGTAGAGCGAACGTCACAAGACAATTAAACGTTTGCTTTAGTGCACTCTAAGTAAGAGGAAGGTTGCTAAGATAAGGGACTCGCTAGCGTAATATAAACCAACCCCTCTTTCGCACAACGAGAACATAGAGACGGCATAATTTCACCTAGCAACAGTATGGCAGCAATAGTGCGAGTATAATATTACGCGTGTGAAGAAGAAGAAGCTTTAGGTATAATAAGTAAGAATATTAACCAGATTAATTAAACGGACATTACACCTCTAGTAGACGACTTGGAGATATTAGGGATCTTTAAGGACGAAGATAAAGAGAAGGGAGATAGTGTTATAGACAGCTTAAGTATAATGTTATAACTACTTAGGGAAGAGTTGGCGGAAGCTAGTTAGTTAATATAGGCACGGTCTAGGATGGAACCGGTGGAACTATATAATAAGGAATAGTAACCGAGGTTATATAGTTTGCTACGCGTTGGATATAAGGAACGGGAGGAACTTATATACCTTATATATAACACGTACCTTACATACAAGAGAGGATTTCTTAGGCGTATAGTTGTGTATTTAAAGGACCTCAGTCCCTACCGTAGATAGTTCTCTCCTTATAGTAAATCTTAAAATATAATTGGAGTTAATCTGTTAGGCAACTACTCCACTAGTTGTTATTACGTTGTTAACTTATTTATATCTACATACCCAGCCCAATAACAGGACCCACTGTAGTTCTTGCTACAAGGTTCCGTTACAAAGGTCTAAAAAAACTTAAATTAGTTAAGAATTTATAACTTATCATATTATAAGCGTTGTAGTATATTTTAAGTTCTTTTTAATTTCGAGTTTCCTACTATCGTGTTTTATGTCTTTATATTAGGTGGTAGTTATTTACCTTTATATTATGTCTATCTAGCTAAAGTAGGCCGCAAAGAATAGTCCTTATGGAATTCTTTTACTAAGGAAGGCGTATTAGCCTTAATCTAGTTATAGGTTTCCTAGGTTTATGTTTTATATCCTTTCCACTTAATAAGAAGTTTAAATTATTTAGATTATGGTTTCCATTATATATTGTTAATTAAGTTAATAAAGTAAGAACCGTTACCGTTATTAATAATTATAGGAGGTAGTAGCAGCACTTTATAAGTTATAGGATTATCTTTTAAAGATTGCAATAAGCTTACGTAAAACGTTAGGTATATTTTTATCTTAGTTGGCAGTTTAAGCTTATAGGCGTATAGGCTTAGTTTCTTCTTAATTTAGTATAGGCCTATAAATTTCCAATTAAGTTTCTTTAAAGGCCGTTAAGTCTTTAGGTTTTATATACTTAGGTAAGCCATATTACCTTCCTTAAAGTCCTATACGGAAGCTTATCCTTTATTTATATGCCATTCCTATAATATTTAAGCGTACATTAATTCGCTTTATAATAGTTCCATTAACTACTTTATTTAATTAATAAAGTTATTGTAACGGGACTAGCCTAGTTACAGTAGGAACATCTCGATAAAACACTCAATATACGAATCCCGCCGCTTTAACCAAATTCTGCCAAGTTCTACTAGATTAATCAAATTCTACCAAAGTCCGTTAAATACCGCGTGCGTACGTACGCATGTATTGACTACTAAGACCCCTGACTATTTAATTATAAGATTCTCTTGTTATTCCTTTCTCTTCTTTACGCAACGTCTTATTCCTAGCAAGAGCTATATACCCTTAAATTTAGATAGAATTTATACTATTCCTTCAAATCTTCCCTAAAGTCTCTTCGCGCCCTTATATTATATTGCGTTAAAACAACTACTATTAAAATGGTAAACGAACTCGAATCCCCTACGTTAACGAGTATTATAGCCCTAGTTAGGGAATAGTTAACTATAATGCAACAGTCCTTTATGGAAGCCTTAGCCCAATAGTAAGCGATATTAGAAGCTTAATACCAGCAATTAATTGGAGCAATCCGCGAAGAACTCCGTAACCTTAAGGCACTTATGTTAGAGACCCTAATAATAACACCTACAGATAAGATTAAAATAACTATATATAAACCCGGCCCGTTAAATACGAACCCTAAACTAGTAATAGTAGCTTAATCTATACCTATAATAAACCTAGTACCTACCATAAAATTAAAAAGGCTTCCTAACCCTCTAATGTTTAATAGAAACCAAAATAACCTACATCCCTTTATAACTAAGCTCCATCTTAAACTTTTAACAAACTATAACTAATACCCTACTAAAGCTAGCAAGATTAGCTATAGAATGTCTTGTTTAAGCAAAGACGCTATACAAACTATAGACCCATTCTTCCGTAATAGCACCTTTGTTAATTTTAAAATCTTTATCTCTCTATTAGAACAAATATATAATAATGCTAGCCGCGAACATATAGCCGTTACTAAACTTAAAAACCTATAATAATGGAACCGAGACTTTACCAGCTTTTTTTCGGAATTTTTAGGCCTTATTTGTTACGGACAGCTTAAGTACGATGTTACGACTACTTAGGGAAGAGTTGGAGGAAGCTAGTTAGTTAATATAGGCACGGTCCAGGATAAATCCGGTGGAACCATATAACAAGGAATAGTAGCCGAGATTATATAATATGATCTATATAATCTGTGTGATCTATATAATCTATACGGAGCATATAGAGCACACGTACCTTACGGAGCGAAGGGATTTCTTAGGCGTACGGTTATATATTTAAAGGACCATAGTCTCTACCCAGATAGTTCTCTCTTTATAGTAAATCTCAGAATACAATTAGAGTTAATCTATTAGGCAACCACTCCACTAGTTATTATTACGTTGTTGATTTGTTCTTACCTATATACCTAGCCCAATAATAGAACCTACCGTAGTTCCTACTACAAGGTTCCATTACACATTTACTACCAAGGTTATAGTATTAAATAAGATCGAATAATATGCCACCTAAAGCACTAGTTATAACGACATTGATAGCAGCCACAACCTTAGGGTTAGGAGATACTAGTATAGCAGACATAGATTCTCAAGTGGTTATATAAAATCAGTTATAGGAAATAGTTAATTACTTATAGGATAATAGCAGGCTACTTAAAGAACGCATTAATAGAATTAGAGTAGTAAAGGTTAAGTTACCTTTAATTAAACAGTTCTTAGGAGAGAAGTTAAAGCTTAAAGGGTTTCTTACGCAGATGCATTTTAAAGTTATACAGAAAGAAGCGAAGTTAGTAATACTTACAGACTAGGTAGCATACGCAGGACTATTTTTATTAGGAAGAGCTCTAGAGTGGTTTAAGCCTTACCTTATAGAGATACAAGCAAACGGTATAACGACTACTAACCCGGATATATAGTATATGTTTGCAAGTTGGAACGGATTCACAGAACGGTTAACGTAAATATTTAAAAACCCTAAAGCAACCACAATAGCGGAACAGAAACTTTAGAACTTAGTATAACGTACTTTAGTAATTAAGTATACAACGCAGTTTTAAACACTAGCCATATAGGTTAAGTGGAATAATAGGGCGCTTATAGTATAGTATAAGTAAGGACTTAAGGCTAAAGTCTAGGATATAATCATCCTAATAAAAGATGTGGATACTCTAAGGGAGTTAATAAACCAGTTAATAAAGATTAATAATAGGATCTATCAAAGGGAACAAGCTAAGAAAGGGTAAAATAGAGTTCCACAGTTATATAAGGCGCAGAGTACGTAACAACAGATATAGAGTTAAAAACTATAGAATAGCGCAGAGCTAATAGACCTAAGTGGTACTAAAGAAACCTAAAAATAGGAAAAGAAACCATAGAAACCTGGAGGTTAAGGATTAAGTAATTAAAGGACCTAGGAGCAGAGGCTAAACCAAAGATCTTAGTAGTAGAAGACGTTTAGGCGGACTCCATAACAAGAAAAGTAGTTTAAAGATAGAGCTTGTATAAATTATAGAAAACAAGGTCATTTTGCCAAAGACTATAGAGGTGGTTAGAGTAATTATATAGTAAAGGGAACCAGACCAGCAGCGGACACATATATATAGAGGAATAATAGTGCACTATAAGGAACAAAAGAGTGTTCAATTAATAGTTTCGCGTTTTGTTAACAACGTATGCCAAATTTATAAAGATGCTAAGTACGGCACAAGCTATTGGCTATAGAAGCCATTATTATCTAAGTTTAAAGGAACCAACAAACTAGCTTATAGATTAGACATTAAAGATAATAAGTTTAATATAGGTAAAGCATTTACTAATAATAAGGCAATAAGGGCAGCTTATTAGGAGCATACAGACCTTAAAGAAGTCGAAATAGAAGCAGAGACTAAAACCATTACAGAATAAGGTTTAGTAATAGGTATTACAACACCATTAAATACAATTTCCATCGCTTTATAAGACAATAGGAGTAACGTTCAAAAGAAACTAAGCAAGTAGACGACTACTAGTGCTAGCTTATCACTTAATAAAGGTAAAAGGCCATAGGCTTAAGATTCTTATAAAGAGATATAAGATGCTTAAGATTCTTAAAACAAGATAAGACACACCTAGGGACCTATAGCGGATAAAAACCGATAGGAAAGAGCAGTAACTTAGTTTATAGACAAACAAATAAGTATAGGACGCAAGTTTAAGAACTACAAGTTTAGGGAATAAATAAGAACGTCAGCAATCCTAGGTAAATATAGTGTTTAGCCTAAAGATTAAACAGTTAATACCAGGATTAAGAAGTAAGATAACTACAAAAATCTAGCTATAAGACGCAGAAAACAAGAAACTATAGATAAGTTTAGGACAAGAATTATTATATAGTAAGAGCAAAAGCTAGATAAGAGGTCAGCTATACTAGGTTATATAAGGGACAAAGCACCTATATAAAGAGTTACTAATAGGCTAAGTATAAGGACACCTAGGGTAAAATGGTTAGATAAACTAGAACAAAAGGAGAATCTAAATATCCCAACCAGATTTAAAGAAAGATATACTAAAGGATATTACAATGCAGCGATAATAAGGTACTTTCTAATAGATAGACCATACACACTAAACCAGTTATACGGAAAGTGGTATAGGCAACGACATAACAACAAATAGGAAGACTTTTATATATAGATAGATAAAAAAGTTGTCTAAGACTAACCTATTACGGAAAAACGCATAAGTCACATTAAAGGGGCATTAATTATAATATTAAAGAACCTAGAAGAAGGATCTAGGGACTAGAGAAGTAAATAACAAATCTTAGTACCTATAATAGAGATACCAGTAGTTAGGTTAACTAGGTATAGGTTTAAACTTAAGGATAAAGATAAACTAAGAGTTAACCTAAGTCACCCAGCGTATTATATACTATTGTAGATAGCTTGTGTGGATAACACCTATAATATATATAGAGTACCAAAAGATAAGAACCGGAAGTACCTAACTAGGATATATTAGGCACTAGAGGAAAAGCGGTTTAGGAACACTAAGTATATACATAGATAGCACCCAGTAGAAGTATAAGGTTAAGAAGACTTAATACTTTAACTAGAAAGATTCCTTACGGAAAAATGCCTAGATAAATAATAGTGGTGGGAGTGCCTAGAGAACACTTATCTATAGTATATAGAGGAAAAGAAATAAACTAAGTATTGGCCTAAGTTAGACTAAGTATAAATAGGATCTAGCAGCTAATAATTAGAAAAAGGGGAGGCGTATAGGACTAGAGGGAACTAGTATTAGAGCCTTAAACCCTTAAAGGAATTTAAAGACAACACCTAAATTTATAAGTTAAATGGCAAGATCAGCAGTTTAAAGCATTGGTAGATAGTAGAGTAATAAGAAACCATATATCACTAAAGATAGTAGAAAGGATAGGGTTACCACACAGATAGAAGAAATACCCATATCCACTTATAACGATTTTAGGAGATTAGATAGCCTATAGAAAAGGTATTATTAATCTTAAAATAGGACCTATTCAGTTAACTATTAAAGGGAGACCAGTAAGAATATCTTTTAATATTCTACCATTAGGACAGGACGAGGCAATACTAGGAATGCCTTAGTTATAGAAGTATAATCTAAAGATTAATTGGGTTATAGGTTAGGTTAATATTAAGGATACTTAATAACGCAAAATACGACAGTAAACTAAGTTGATATAGTACCAAGTCGGAGCAATATACAAAGAGACTAAGCGAGGCTTAAGTTATGTACTAAAGAGATACCACAAGTATAATAAAAAGTTATAGTCACCAGAAAGCAAAAAGCTATTAGAATATACAGCATAGGACTACAAGATAGAATTAAAAGAGGGAATAAGTCTAAAGTTCTTTCTAATCTATAAGCTTACTAAAATAGAGTTAGTAGCGCTTAAGGAGTTTATCTAGAAGAACTTACGCAAGGGATATATTAGACCGTTATAGTTATTAGTAGGATATCCAGTACTATTTATCCCAAAGAAAAACGGAAAACTTAGGATATATATAGACTATAGATAGCTAAACAGCATTACTAGGAAAAATAGATATCCTTTACCCTTAATTAGCGAAATCTAAGATAGAATAGGCAACGTAAAGATCTTTATAAAGATAGATCTAAGATAGGCGTACTACCAGATTAGGATTAAGGAAGGCGACAAATAAAAGGCAGCCTTTAGGTTAAAGAAAGGACTATATAAGCTATTAGTTATATAATTCGGGCTTATAAATGCACTAGCAACGTTCTAGAAGCAAATTAATAGTATATTAGGAGAACACCTAGATAAGTTTGTTATAGTATATTTTAACGATATTATCATCTACTTAGTAAGTAAGGAAGAACATAGAGAACACGTTAAATAGGTCTTAAAGAGACTATAGGAAGAACAGATGCCAGTAGCAATTAAAAAATACGAGTTCTTTATAATAAAGACCGATTTTATAGGATTTATTATTAAACTAAGAAAGATTAGTATAGACCTAAAGAAAGTTAAAGCTATAGTGAGTTAGCAGAAACCAGAGAATATTATATAGTTGAGGTCGTTTCTAGGGTTTTGTAACTACTATAGGAGGTTTATAGCACAATGGTTAAAAAGTATTAAGCCATTTATAAGGCTAATAAAGAAAAAGGAACCGTAGGTTTAAAGTAGTAAATAGAAGGAGCTATTCTAGAAACTTAAAGAGTTATTTACCTAAAAGCCAGTCCTTAAGATCTATTAACTAGAGTTAAAAACGGTTGTTAAGACAGATATATTAGACTTTGCACTAGGAGCATACTTGCTATAGAAGCACCAGGACGCATAGCATCTAATAGCGTACTATAGTTAAAAAATGACATCACTAGAGTTAAACTACGACATCTACAACAAGGAGTTATTAGGTATAGTAGCAGCACTTAAGGAATAAAGAGTATTCTTATAAAGCACAGAGAAACCATTTATAGTTAAGACGGACTATAAAAACCTTATAGGATTCCTAACAACAAAGGAACTCAACCAAAGACAGGTTAGATAGGCGGAAATGCTTATAGAATACCATTTTGAAATTCAGTATACTAAGGGTACAGATAACGCACGAGCAGATACTCTAAGCAAAAAAGCTAAACTACAAAATAACAAAAAGCTATTAGGAGCTTTATTATAAAAAGATTAAGACGGATTAATTAGATACAATTACCCAAAAATTGTAACAACTAAAGAAAGTCAGATCTATAAATTACTAGAAAGTAATTAGATATAGAAGATCTAAGAAGCACAAGTAGAGAATCTAAACTTAGAGTAATATAAAAACAAAGAAGCAATATATATGCCTAAGTCTATTATAGAGGAGTTTATTAGGGAATTCCACAAGGGAATAATATAAGGACACAACGGAGCTACAGGCTTAGTATTAAGACTTTAAAAGGAGTATATTATTTAAGGAATCTAGGGACTAGCAAGATAAGTTATAAGGGAATATCTAGATTACTAAAGAAATAAACCAACAAGGTATAAGCCGTATAGAGGGCTATAATCTATTAAAGTACTAGGAAGACTATGGGAAGTTATATTATAGAACTTTATTATTAAGTTACTAAAGTCAAGAGATCCTATTATAGGATAAGATCATAACGCGATCTTAGTAATAGTAGATAAGCTTACAAAGTAGGGATACTTTATAGCGTGTACAGAAGAGATATTAGCAGAAGATATCGCTAGAATCTATATAAAAGAAGTATTTACAAGACATAGAGCACCAAACAAGATTATATTAGATAGAGATCTAAGATTTATAATAGTATTTTAAAAAGTGTTTCTAGCAGAATAGGGAGTTTGCGCAGCAACCTCTACAGTATATTATCCGCAGACGGACAGATAAACGGAAAGATTAAACTAGACACTAGAACATTATCTAAGGCATTATATTAATTACACATAGAACAATTGGGTATTGTTATTACCAGTTATATAGTTTGCATATAATACAACACCATAAGAAGGAATAGGGACATTACTATTTAAAGCAAATTATGGGTATAAGCTAAGAACGTCATTATTGCTACATTAAGTAAAGAAAACAAGTAGCACAGCTAAATAAAGAATGGAGATATTAATGAATCTTTATATAGACCTCACGGAAACAGCCAAGCTAGTACAGTAAAGGATAAAAAAGTACTATAACGCTAAGAGATCTAAGGGACTAGATCTAAAGGAGGGAGATAAAGTGTAGCTACTACACAAAAATTTTAAGAGTCGATAACTAAGCAAGAAGTTGGACTATATTAGACTAGGACCTTTTAAAATTATAGAAAGAATTTTATTGGTTACGTATAAGTTAAACTTACCAGCTAAAATAAAGATCTACCCTATATAACACATTGCAATGCTAGAACTAGTACACGGAAATGTTAAACCACTAGTATACAAAGCAGACATATATAGAGGATAAAAGGAAGATAAATAGCAAGTTTCAAGAATCATTAGTTATAAGGATGTAAATAATAAAACATAGTATAAAGTAAAGTAGATAGGCTATAATAAGACTACCTAGAAACCACTAAGCAACCTAAAAAACGCTATAGGAAAGGTACAGGAGTATTAGAAGAAAGTAGGTTAGGCAGTATTAACAAGAAAAGATCGCTAAAAAACAAGTCACCTAAGGGGGACCTAAGAGGAGCAATTGCCGAGCTACTTGGAGTTATTTCCCTTATAGGAGGAGAGCCAGTCCTTTTGTTACCTAGCTTAAACAGACCCTATTGGACAAGTTTCTACTCCTTAGAACGAACCTTCTTACGAACCTTCTTAAGGCGAAGAAGACGCGCTAAGGCAGACAAGTACGCCTTGTAAGCAGCATGAGTACGTTAAAGCTCCGCAAGGGAGGCCAAGAGCTCATTGTTAAGTTTCGTAGCAGCAAATTGAACACAAGACTCTATAATAAGTTACTTAGGGAACTTAAAGACTACTAAGAGTTATAGGACGCGTACACTTAGCGTTAGAGATAGAGCGGACGTTGCAGGATAATTAAACGTTTGCTTTAGTGCACTCTGAATAAAAGAACAGTTATTAAGACAAAGGACTTACTAGCGCAATATAAACCAACCCCTCTTTCGCACAATAAGAACACGGAGACGGTATTATCTCACCTAGTAATAGTATAGAGGAAACCATACGCGCACAACAAAGGGTTAAAGAAGAAGAAGATACTTTAGGTATAATAAGTAAAGATATTAACTAAATTAATTAAACGGACATTATACCTCTAGTAGACAACTTGGAGATATTAGGAATCTTTAAGGACGAAGATAAAGAGAAGGGAGATAGTATTACAGACAGCTTAAGTACAATATTATAACTACTTAGGGAAGAGTTAGATGAAGCTAGTTAGTTAATATAGGCATAGTCCAAAATAAATCTGGTGGAACTATGTGGTAAGGAATAGTAGCCGAGATTATATAATATAATCTATATAATCTGTGTAATCTATATAATCTATACGGAGTATACAGAGTATACGTACCTTACAGAGCGAAGGGATTTCTTAGGCGTATAGTTGTGTATTTAAAGAACCACAGTCTCTACCCAGATAGTTCTCTCTTTGTAGTAAATCTTAAAATACAATTAGAGTTAATCTATTAGGCAACCACTCTACTAGTTATTATTACGTTGTTGATTTGTTCTTACCTATATACCTAGCCCAATAATAGGACCCACCGTAGTTCCTGCTATAAGGTTCTGTTATATTATTAGCAAACTAGATTAAAATAAAGCCGCTAAAGTTACTGCTCTTTAATAAGCTATTTTAGATAAAATTAGACTTTTAATATAATAAACAAACTCATTCTCTAAAGCTAACCACGCCTTGTATTTAAGACCCTATAAAACCAATATATACCTTAAAGCGCGACCCTTTTCCAAAACCTATGCACGACCCTATAAACCTTAACGCCACTTAATCCTACGTACCCTTAGGAACTAATAAATGAAGAACCCAAGCCATAAATGGAGAATGCTTTAAATGTGGTAGAAAAGGATATATCTAAAGGAATTACCAAACTTACCCTTTTAAAAAAGTCCGCCGTAGTTCCTCCTAGTCTTTAAATCGCACCCACTCCTTAAATCACACTCATTCTTTAAGCCGTACTTACTCCTTAACTTATATTTGTTTTATAAATTATACCTAGTTATTATAAAGTATTTTACCCTTAGCTAACTTAGAAAACAAATTATCCTAGGGCTAAGTTACGCCTTAGGATAAGAAGTAGAAGAGTATAAGTATCTAGGCTCTTCTAGCGCTAATATACAACACGACTCCCTTAATATACTTAGCAAAATTTAAATACTTAGAAAATAAAAGGAGGTACAAATCCTTATAGACAGTAGAGCTATTAGTATAGGCTTTATTAATACAAACTACGCGAAAACCTAACGCCTAAATTTAAAGACACTTAATAAGGCCTAAGGCCTATAAGGCTTTAACGGTAAACTCTTAATATATAGCTAATTAATACACTACGCTCTTATAAAAATGCGGATAGGCAAATACCTTAAATATATTTCCCTATTTGTAACACCCCTAAAGCAATATAAGATAATACTTAGATATAGATAGCTAAAACAACACAACCCTTTAATTAGCTGGGTTAAAGAAACACTAAAATTCCACACAACCTACTGCCGAAATTATTACTTAAAATACTACCTGCCCTATAAATATACACAAGATTATTTAAATTTAATATAATATAAACTGCCCCTAGTACAGACCCTAAACTAAAACAATAAGGCTATAACTGCCAATTATAGTAAAGAATATAAAGATATTATACTAAAACCTCTTAAAATTCGTATAATACAAGCTACACCTTTTATTTTGTAAGTAAGAAAATAAGATTATAAAATCTTTGCTATAATAATAGAAGATATTAAGAAAGCGCTAGAACTAAAGCAGTATATTAACCCTTAACCTCTTATACCTAAGAAGTACTATAATCTAATTAACAAGTTTAAAAAACGATTTATAAACTAGCTGCCCCTATATTAAGATAAATATAATTTTAAAATAAAACTTAAACCTAGTATAACACTAAAGTTCGGTCTACTATATGGAATATTATAAGAAGAACTACTTATAATATAATAATACCTTAACAAGCATCTAGAAAAAGGATTTATTTACTCTAGTTAATCTCTATTTACCTTTCTTATACTATTTATTAAAAAGCTAAGAGAAGGCTTAAGATTTTATATTAATTACTAAGCCCTAAACGTAATTATAATTTAAAACTAATATCTAATCCCCTTAATCTAAGAGACGCTAGACCGCCTAATAAAGGCATAATATTTTATAAAACTTAATATAGTTACTACCTTTAATTAAATTCGCGTCTAAGAAGGAGATAAGAAGTATATAGCCTTTTATATATAATAGGGACTCTTTAAATACCTAGTAATGCTATTTAGTATAAAAAACGGTCCTAGTATATTTTAGTAATATATTAATAATACACTTTATAAATTTCTTAATATATTTATTACCGTATATATTAATAATATCTTAATTTACTTATCTTTACTTTCTAAGCATTAAAAACACGTCTAAATAGTCCTTAAACGTCTATAAGATGCGGGTTTATAATGCAATATTAAGAAATGCAAGTTCTATATGTCTAAAGTTATATACCTAGGCCTAATTATATCCTGTAACAGAATTAAAATAGACCCTAAAAAGGTTGCTGTGGTTATAAACTAGGGAAGCCCTAGTAATATATAAGACATTTAAAAATTCCTAGAATTTATAAATTTCTATTATTAATTTATTAATTAGTTCTTAAAAATTGCCTAACTATTAGTAAACCTAATAAAAAAGAATATAAATTTTAAATAGACTGCTAAATGCAAATAAGCTTTTAATAACTTAAAATAACACTTTATAACTACTCTAATTCTTACCTACTTTAACCCTAACCTTAAATATATTATCAAAACAGACTCGTCTAATTATATCCTAAGGGGAGTATTATTACAATATAATAAGAACGGTAAGCTGCATTTAGTAGCCTTTCTCTTTTAAAAGCTCGCCTCTACTAAATTAAACTATAAGATATATAATAAGGAACTACTTATAATTATTAGATACTTTAAATAATGGCGTCTAAAACTTAAAGAATTATTATTTTTAATATGCATATTAACAGACTATAAAAACCTACAGTACTTTATAACTATAAAGTAGTTAATATAGCGCTAAATTTATTAGGCTAAATACCTCTTATAATTTAACTTTAAGATTATATACTAACTAAGTAAACTTAATTAGAAGCCTAATATATTAATAAGACAATTATAAGACTTACCTATAAACGCCTTAGATAAACGGATTATAAATTAATTATAGATTTTATTACCCCCTAAATATTTTAAAAAACTATATCTTATATTCCTAAATATAGAACTTAATAGAAACAAATTAGAAATTAATAAATAGGAAATAGAAAATAATAAGCTAATAGAATACAAATATAAGAATAATATAACGTCTTTAATCACCAAGTCGGTCAGAACACCAAGTCGGTCAGTTTCTGCCAAGAATACTAACTATCTCATCATCACGAAATGCCTTAATAACAAAACGTGTTAATATCTAATTAAGAAGGTAGAATTGATCTTGCCCTTTAAGCCTATCGTATAGGTCATTTTCGAAGCCTCCAACGCGCTGCTGACGCCTTTAAGGTGCTATCTTCAACGTTGATTAATTAATACAACGGAATCGTCTATCAACCAGCTGCAACCCCTAACGGCCGGAAGCTCACCCTAACTAAAGAGTAGACGATCGTCCAATATATCCTTAACCTTAACGCGCGAGGGTTTCCGCCCCGGAAGTGTAAAGCTAAAGATATGGCGAATAAACTATTAGCTAAGCGGGGTGGAGAGCTAGTAGGTAAGAAGTGGGTAGATAGATTTATAACGCGTATAGACGAGCTTAAGATGGCGTTTAATCGAGCAAAGAATATCTAGAGGATAAGGCAGGAAGATCCTAAGATAATAGGCGCGTGGTTTAGGCTTATGGAGGAGACAATAGCCAAGTATGGCATCCACAACAATGATATACATAACTTCGATAAGACTGGCTTCCAGATGGGCGTTATTGGCTCTATAAAAGTTATTACAGGCTCAGAGAGACGTGCAAGGCCTAAACTCGTTCAGCCAGGCGATTGGGAGTAGGTAACGGTTATCCAGAGTATCTACGCTACAGGGTATGCTATCCCACCCTTTATTATCTACAAAGGGCGCATCCACATCTCAGCGTGGTATAAGGAGGCTAATATCCCGCGCAATTAGAAGCTCTTAGTCTCTAAAAACGAATGGACAAACAACAAGCTTGGAGTCGCGTAGTTAAAGCACTTTAACGCACATACAGAGACGCATCAGGTAGGGAGGTACCGGCTACTAATTTTAGACGGCCACAAGAGCCATCAGTCCCAGGAGTTTAAGGACTACTGTCTAGAACATAAGATCCTCACGCTTTATATACCTACCCATTCATCACATATCCTCCAGCCTTTAGGTATGGTTTGTTTCTCGCCTCTAAAGTTAAAGTACTCTCAACACGTTTAGGACTTAGCACATAGGCACATCTTCTATATTAATAAAGAAGGCTTCCTACCAGCATTTAAAGGTGCATTTTTTAATATATTTAAGACAGAGAACTGCCAGAAGGCCTTTAAGGCATCCGGACTTGTTCCTCTTAACGCTATAGTTGTCTTAGATCAGCTTAACATATAGTTGCGCACCCCACCAGAACCTCCACCACAAGAGACGCCCTAGTAGTCAAAAACTCTAAGTAATACGCTTAAGTTTGGATCGCAGTTAAGGCTAGTAAGCGCTTCCCTTGGTAGGTTGCCAACAACAGTTAGTACTGGCTTCTCACAGCTTGTTAAAGGCGCTAAACTAATACTGCACTAAAACGCGCTTTAAGCCTCCCGTATCTCTAAGCTTGAAGAGCAATTAGAGATTATAACTAAGAGGAAGTCGCGTAAGAGGAAGCGTCTCCAAAAAGGTAGTACCTTAGAGTATGGTCAGATAGCAAATCAGGTAGCTACTAGACCGTCTTTAACGGTTTAGCAGTCTAAGAAGGCTCGTAGTAGAGGTAATCAGGATAGGGCTTAACCAACTTAACGTCGCTGTAGAAAGTGCAGAGTAGTAGGGCATAATGCGCGAACCTGTTAGTAGGCTAAAGAGGCGTCTTCTAAATTAGAAGCTAGTACGCAGTATATATTTTCAGATAGTAGTGGTGAGGAAATTGATCCTGAGTAATATAAGATAGTCGCGCCAAGAAAAACTAACCGACTTGGTGTTCTAACCGACTCGGTAATTAAAGACGTTATAGATAGTAGATATAATAAAAGCGATTTAAATAGGAAAATAATAGTATAAAGATATTACACTCGCTAAATACAAAATTTATAATAATTAACTATACTATTAATAGAAGATAGTAGTCCTAAATTCCAAACCCTTATAATTTAAGATACTTAAATTTATATATAATTCCCCTATAGTAGGACATCCTAGCCATATAAAGACTTATAAAATTATTTAACTAGTATACTACTGGCCTATAATTTACAACTATATATAAAAATACGTTTAAGTATATAGAACGTGTATGCGTAGAAAGACCTTTTATATAAAGAAGTAAGGAGTACTTTAACTATTACCAATTCCAATGCAAAGATAACAAGATATCTTAATTAACTTTATAGTTAACTTACCTAATAGTAACGGGTTTATAAATATTATAGTAGTTATTAACTATTTTATAAAAATACGATATATAATTCCTATGGACTTAATTAATACAATATTAGTAGCCAAATATTTCGTTAAGTACGTTTTTAAGCTATATAGACTTCCTAATATAATAATATCCAACTACGGAAGCTAGTTTATTTTAGACTTCTAATAAGCTCTATATAAATAATTAAGTATTTAAATATAACTCTTAACTATATTTTATCTAGAGATAGATAGTTAAACTAAAATTGCAAACGCAATTATGGAATAATACTTATAAATATACTACTCCTACCTATAAAATAACTGGGAAAAATGGCTACCTTTAGCTAAGTTTACTACAAATAATATAATAAATATATTAATAGGCGTGACGCTGTTCTATATAATCTATAAACAAAACCCTTAACTTAGATTTAAACTATAACCTAAAATTAATATAATAGGACCCATAATTAAACGGATCTAGTTAATTAATATATATAACTATAAGGGTGCGAAGAGACTTCGGGGAAGATTTAAAGGAATAGTATAAATTCTATCTAAATCTAAGGGTATATAGCTCTTGCTAGGAACAAGACGTTACGTAAAAAAGAGAAAGGAATAACAAGAGAATCTTATAATTAAATAGTTAGGGGTCTTGGTAGTTAATGCGTGCGTATATACGCACGCGGTCTTCGACGGACTTTAGTAGAATTTAATTAATCTGGCAGAACTTGGCAGAATTTAGTCAAAGCGTCGGAATTCGTATATTAAGTATTTCACCGAGATGTTCCTACTATAACTAGGCTGGTCCCGTTACAGTATCCCCCCTTTAGCCAAAGGTCCGAAATAATTCAATTTTAGTCAAAACTTATTACTTATTACGTTTGTATAGTTACGTTAGGTGGCGGCGTAGAGTTTTACTAGTAGGTTTTAGCAAGGCGAATCTAACTAATTAGATAACTTCAACCAGCGGTTAAAGTTCCTTAACATCTTATATATTACGTAATTGTGTTATAAATGTTATAATGTTTTTTAAGTTCTTTTTAAGTTTAAGCTTCCTACTATTGTATTTTATATATTTGTATTAGGTGGCAGTTATTTGCCTTTATATTATATCCATTTAGCTAAAGTAGGCCGCGAAGGATAGTCTTTATGGAATTCTTTTACTAGGGAAGGCGTGTTAGTCTTAATTTGGTTATAGGTTTCCTAAGTTTATATTTTATATCCTTCCCACTTAATAAGAAGTTTAAATTATTTAGATTATATTTTCCATTATATATTATTAATTAAATTAATAAAGTAAGAACTGTTACCATTATTAACAATTATAGAAGGTAGTAGTGGCACTTTATAAGTTATAGATTTACCCTTTAAAGGTTGCAGCAAGCTTATATAAAATATTAGGTATATTTTTATCTTAGTTGGTAGTTTAAGCATATAAGTATATAGACTTAACTTCTTTTTAATTTGGTATGGGCCTGTAAACTTCTAGTTAAGTTTCTTTAAGGGCCGTTAAGTCTTTAGGTTTTGTATATTTAGGTAAACATATTACCTTCCTTAAAGTCCTATATAGGAGCTTGTCCTTTATTCGCGTGCCATTTTTATACTATTTAAGCGTACGCTAATTTACTTTATAATAGTTCCGTTAACTACTTAATTTTATTAGTAAAGTTATACGCGTTAATTAACTAAATTTGTTTAATTGTAGGTCCTATTATATTAATTTTAGGTTATAGTTTAAATCTAAGTTAAGGATTTTATTTATAGATTATATAGAACAGCGTCACGCCTATTAATATATTTATTATATTATGTGTAGTAAACTTAGCTAAAGGTAGCCATTTTCCCCAGTTATTTTATAGGTAGAAGTAGTATATTTATAAGTATTATTCCATAATTGCGTTTGCAATTTTAGTTTAACTATCTATCTCTAGATAAAATATAGTTAAGAGTTATATTTAAATACTTAATTATTTATATAGAGCTTATTAGAAGTCTAAAATAAACTAGCTTCCGTAGTTGGATATTATTATATTAGGAAGTCTATATAGCTTAAAAACATACTTAACGAAATATTTGGCTACTAATATTGTATTAATTAAGTCCATAGGAATTATATATTGTATTTTTATAAAATAGTTAATAACTACTATAATATTTATAAACCTGTTATTGTTAGGTAAGTTAACTATAAAGTTAATTAAGATATCTTGTCATCTTTATATTGGAATTAGTAATAGTTAAAGTACTCCTTACTTCTTTATATAAGAAGTCTTTCTACGTATACACGTTCTATATACTTAAACGTATTTTTATATATAGTTGTAAATTATAGGCCAGTAGTATACTAGTTAAATAATTTTATAAGTCTTTATATGGCTAGGATGTCCTACTATAGGAAAGTTGTATATAAATTTAAGTATCTTAAATTATAAGGGTTTGGAATTCGGAACTACTATCTTCTATTAATAGTATAATTAATTATTTTAAATTTCGCATTTGGCGAGTGTAATATCCTTATACTATTATTTTCTAATTTAAATTGCTTTTATTATATCTATTATCTATATATTATTCTTATATTTATATTCCATTAACTTATTAATTTCTATTTTCTATTTACTAATTTATAATTTATTTCTATTAAGTTCTATATTTAGAAATATAGAATATAGTTTCTTAAAATATTTAGGAGGCAGTAAGATCTATAATTTATTTATAATTTATTTATCTAAAGCGTTTGTAGGTAAGTCCTATACTTATTATATTAATATATTAGGCTTTTAATTAAGTTTGCCTAATTAGTATATAATCTTAAAGTTAAATTATAAGAGGTATTTAGCCTAATAAATTTAGCGCTATATTAATTACTTTATAGTTATAAAGTACTATAGATTCTTATAGTCCGTTAATATATATATTAGGAATAACAATCCTTTAAGCTTAGAACGCTATTATTTAAAGTATCTAATAATCGCAAGTAGTTCCTTATTATATATCTTATAGTTTAATTTAGTAGGGGTGAGTTTCTAGAAGAGAAAGGCTACTAGATATAGTTCGCCATTCTTATTATATTATAATAACACTCCCCCTAGCGCATAATCTAATAAGTCCGTTTTAATAATATATTTAAGGTTAGGGTTAAAGTAAATAAGGATTAGAGTAGTTATAAAGCGATATTTTAAGTTATTAAAAGCTTATTTATATCTAGTGGTCTATTTAAATTTTAAATTTTTCTTTATTAGGTTTACTAATAGCTAAGCAATTTCTAAAAAATGGTTAATAAATTGTTAATAGAAATTTATAAATCCTAAAAATCCTTAAAAATCCTATATATTACTACGGCTTTTCTAGTTTATAATTATAGCGACTTTCTTAGGGTCTATTTTAATTCTATTATAGGATATAATTAAGCCTAAGTATATAACCTTAGATATATAGAACTTGTATTTTTTAATATCGCATTATAAGCCCGCGTTTTATAAGCGTTTAAGGACTATTTTAATATGTTTCTAATATTTAGAAAGTAAGAATAAGTAGATTAAGATATTATTAATATATACGGTAATAAATATATTAAAGAATTTATAAAGCGTATTATTAATATATTGCTAAAACATATTAGGACCATTCTTTACGCTGAATAGTATTACTAAGTATTTAAAGAGTCCCTATTATATACAAAAAGCTATTTACTTCTTATCTCCTTTATATATATAAATTTTATTAAAGGTAGTGATTATATTAAGCTTTATAAAGTACTATACCTTTACTAAATAGTTAAGCGTCTCTTAAATTAAGGGAATTAGATATTAGTTTTAAATTATAATTATATTTAGAGCTTAATAATTAATATAGAATCTTAAGCCTCCTCTTAGCTTTTTAATAAATAGTATAAATAAGGTAAATAGAAATTAACTAGGGCAAATAAATCCTTTTTCCAAATGCTTATTAAGGTATTATTATATTATAAGCAGTTCTTCTTATAATATACCGTATAGTAGACTGAACTTTAGTATTATGCTAGACTTAAGTTCTATCTTAAAATTATACTTCTCTTAGTATAGGGCTAGTTAGTCTATAAATTATTTTTTAAACTTATTAATTAGGTTATAGTACTCTTTAGGTATAAAAGGTTAAGAATTAGAATACTATTTTAGTTTTAATGCTTTCTTAATATCTTCTATAGTTATAGCAAAGATTTTATAATCTTGTCTTTTTACTAATAAGATAAAAAGCGTGGCCTATATTATATAAATTTTAAGAGGTTTTAATATAACATCTTTGCATTCTTTACTACAATTAGTAGTTATAAATTTATTATATTAGCTTAAGGTTTATAGCAAGGGTAATTTATATTATATTAAATTTAAATAGTTATATACATATTTATAGAGTAAATGGTTTTTTAAGTAATAACTTTAGCAGTAGGTTATATAGAACTTTAGTATTTCTTTAACCTAGCTAATTAAAGGGTTGTGTTATTTTAGCCATCTATATCTAAGTATAACTTTATACTGCTTTAAGGGTGTTATAAACAGAGAGATGTATTTAAGGTACTTATCTATCCACATTTTTACTAGGGCGTAGTACGTTATTTTACTATATATTAAGGGTTTGCCATTAAAGCCTTATAGGCCTTAGGGCTTATTAAGTTTCTTTAAATTTAGGTATTAAGTTTTTGTATAGTTTGTATTAATAAAGCCTATACTAGTAGCTCCGCTATCTATTAGGATTTATACCTTCTTCCACTTTTTAAGTATTTAAATTTCGCTAAGTATATTAAGGGAGTTATACTATATATTAGCGCTAGAAGAGCCTAGACACTTATACTCTTCCACTTTTTATCCTAAGGCGCGACTTGGCCTTAGGATAATTCGTTTTCTAAGTTAACTAAAGGCAAGATACTTTATAGCGACTAAATATAATTTATAGAGTGGGTATAATTTAAGGAATAAGTATAACTTAAAAAATAGGTATAGTTTAAAGATTAGGAGGAACTATAGCGGACTTTTTTAAAAGGGTAAGTTCGGCAATGTTTTTAAATATATCCTTTTTTACCACATCTAAAGCATTCTCCATTTATAGCTTAAGTTCTTTATTTATTGGTTCCCAAGGGTGTATAGAATTAAGCGGCATTAAGGTCCATAGGGTTATATATAGGGCTTTTAGGTTTTAGAAATAGATCGCGCTTTAGGGTATATATCGGTTTTATAGTATTTTAAATATAAGGTATAGTTAACTTTAGAGAACGAGTCTATTTATTATATTAAAGGTCCTTATTAATTTGTTAATATATTATAGCAAATTTAGTGTCACGAGGCGGGGGTAATGGCTACAGAATGTGGGGAGTCTACAAGACGTTACGCGATCGATCGTAAGGGTCGAGGGCGTGGGGAGGTGATATACCTACGCGTAGCTGACGTAAGCTGTACGCGAGGTGTACGCAAGAGCACGGGGCTCTCCTATAGAGGCCCCTATAGTGGGGTTCCGTGACACTACCCCCCCTTTTATAGAGGCGGAGCTCCAGCAACACTGTGGTTGCCATAAGGGCAGTATATTATGTAACAGTGCAAGTGTGGGTATTGAAAGAACGACTTTATTCTAAATCTATGGAAATCAAGTGAACTAAATACATGAAAGTAGACCCGGAACTCCGTAGTCTATGACTCAATATTTGACCGTATCCGAGACATACGAGGGTGGCGTCGATTGTGTCTCGGAGCCT
>Ga0307507_10003658_pt1 | contig 29126 bp, 24 predicted proteins | sample 7_EM_MG_FD_207223 | JGI IMG/M metagenome (GOLD analysis project Ga0307507, IMG submission 207223) | Populus trichocarpa ectomycorrhiza microbial communities from riparian zone in the Pacific Northwest, United States - 7_EM | ecosystem: Host-associated > Plants > Roots > Unclassified | place... | reverse complement strand
ATCGGCCACCCCTACGGCGACTCCGACGATTGATATATCATAATTGGCAAGATTTCAGCTACTGGAGGACCTTTTTGGGCAACAATCTGCCATGGAGCGAAGCTATGTCAAAATTTGCATGTATTACATAATCTATACAATCAATCAATCAATTTGCAATCAATCAGCTCGGATTTGGGCGAACAATCAATCAATCAATCGAGAGGCCACCAAAATAGGCAATCAATCAAGCGGAAGGGTCGTCAGATTGATTGATTGATTGTTAGCAAGTCTGGCCGCAAACCCGGCCTGTTCGTGGTCCCCTGTGATGTTGTTAGCTGGCCCTCTGCATGACGGGGATGATATAGACTATAGCATTTACTCTTCTTGCGGATTACATTCTGCGCCAGCTCTGCGAGTTCGATACTAGGACGGAAGGCTAAGCCGGCGCTCATAAAAAAATCTTCGTCGCCAGCGCCCATTAAGAAGACGTCCCCGTCAATTCCGGACTTTAGGAACTGGTCACTATTACCAGCCTCGCGTAGGGAAGGTAGATTTTTCTGAATCCACTCAAACAGCTTCTCCTCGTCTAAAGATTCGATTTCTTCGGCGGTGGGTTCATTCTCAGCTGGAGATGTGTCCATGGTGATTGGTAGCACAGTGGGACTCGAATCGTGACGGTAGGAGAACTGGATAGAGAGTAAAACTAGAGAGGAGAATTATAATAACAAAAGCCTAAGCGCCAAACCCGGGAAAGGAGTGGATAGGTAAAGGAGGGAGAGAAGAGGAAAGAAGCTTAAGATAAGTAAAGAAGCAAAAAGCAGGAGTAGGCAGCAGCGAGAGAGTAAAGAGAAACAAAGGTAAAAACGAGGATAGCATGTTGTTAGCTTGGACTTAACAGGTCAAGCGGATTGAAATAATTCCAAGAACCTGGTTGCGCTCATTAGACTGCTTTGGTCCGTCAACCACGTTTTACAAACTTAAATTTCGTTCGACGATTTCAGCAAACTCTGCGCTATGTGATTTTTAATTTAATCTCAGAAACTCGAATTTCCTTTTATAATTTAAGCTTAAAAATCTGTTCTGGTGTTCGAAGACATTAAAATAGAAGCAAAAGCCCCATTTCCAGACCCTCGTGAGTGCTAGTTTACAGCCCATTAGAAAACTTCAATAAAAGAAAATAAATACCTTACCAACAAGCCACGCACCACTAAGTAACAGGCATGTCTCTAAATTTCAAATAGTGAAGAGGTCAAAGCGAGCGACAAAAAATATTTTTCTACTCCACTTTTTGCTGAGCAATAGGGCCGTAAGCGAATTTCCCACACAAAACTATGGTAAGCGAGGTGCAACAAGTGACCGACCACAAACCTGGATTTTCACCGGCCAACGACAGAAAAGCGCCATTGATATTTAAAAGTGTTGCGTCCCCTTGACGTGGTCCTCTGCGCTGAACATGGCGGCTGCTACACCAGTGCAAATGTCGCGCAACACCTCGCACGGTCGCATTCCCTCAAAGCCGGCCGGGTTAGGGAAATTCTGGAAATTATTAAAAGTACAGGTCCAATCGCATCCTGCCCCGGCGATGTGCCGAAGCCTACGCATGGAAGAAGCCCTATCAGCGGTCTCCCTATCTACGATGGCTACCGCTGCGACGCGGCAGACTACAACTTTCTCACGGTCAACGTGGACTCTATTAAGCAGCACTGCTTTAAGTTGCACGGCTGGAAGCGTAAGCTTAACAAGAGTATCCCCTACCTAAGCTACAGACGCTATGGGCCAAGACCCAGCACGTTAAGTACTTTATTATTGTCCCTCTGGCAAATCAGAGGCAAATCAGAGCAGCAGCAGTAGTAATGCCAACCGTGCTGTCGGCAGCAGCAAGATGCCTCTATTCAGTGCTGCAGAAGCGAAAAGCAGTTGGAATGCGTTGCAGATCCGGTTTAGAGAAGCGCAGGATAAAAGAGCAGAGCGCTATAGCCACGTGCAAGTGTCCGCGCACATTTCCGAGATCACGCCCTGGCTAAAGTTAACTAGATATTACATTCACCTTACAAAATTAAACGTAGGAGATCTGCCTTAATCTTACAGGCTTCCAGATGCCTAGGATAAACCGCTGCTAGCTACGGTTTGCGCTAGTATGGAGAGTGTACTACGGAAGGTAATGGGCATTATGGAGGACGACGTGATACATAAGAATCGGCGGCTGAATCGGCTTAATGCTAAGCTACTAAACACGTTTCGCGGGGCTAAAATGTCACAAGATCCAATCAAACCGCTGCAGACCAAGCGTTTAGCAAACACGTAACGTGGGACACGAGGTTTTGCTCGGTTTGCTCGATTTGAACATCAAACTAGCAAATTAGCATTTTGGCGGGGTAAACTACTTAACGCGAGCAAGGCAGAAGATCTTAGTAGGTATTTGGTTAGTGTGCGAGACCAATGGCTTCTTAATAATACTTCGGGCCCGATTGGCGAACTACTCGTAACTCGACTGCTGGATTCTAGGATCGCGCAGAACACCGTCGGCTAAGCCTACGTCCGTTGGCACAGCGATAAGTAAACTATGGTGTATAAGGACATAAAATTTACTATGGCCGACTTGCGTGATCTTGTTAAGCAGGAGTTAGTAGCTGCGCGCAAAATATTTTACTAAGACTTATGTTTTAGTTTGGAAAACGTTCTACAAGGTTTATAAGTTATCCGATAATTAGGACTTATCTCAGCCAGGAGCCTCCTTCCTTACGGACAACCGCAATAAGGAGCACTTGGCCGGCGGTAATAGATGGTTGCTGGATAATTTAAGGCTACGGCCAGATATTTTTGGACTGTTCATGTCAAAGAACGCGGATAGAGAATGGCAGGTATTTAGCGACACCGCCTACCAATATGAATGCGCCGTCCAACGTTTCCTGGAGCATATAATGGCCTGCATCCATATCAGTTCGGGTCAGCCGGCAAGGAAACCTGAGTTCTTAGGCACTAGGTGGTGCAACAAACAAGCAGACAAGCGAAACTTGTTTATCCACGATGGCTATCTACTCTTTATATTAACCTACCACAAGTCGCTGAATCAGACCAAACCGTAGTCAATCTGCGCCTTGGAATTAAGGAAGAGAAGGGTAGTGAAATCGGGGGGGGGGGGTAGTCAGGGTGATTAGTGTAGTGAGAAAGGAAGAGAATGGAAGACAAAGGGGGCTCCGGAACAAGTCGTTGTAGGATAAGACTGTTGTTGGGTATAGTCATAAGATACTGGAGACATTCAGAACCTTTCGAACAGCCACTAATTACTGCTCTCCCACAACTTCGTTGTTCCAATCAACGCACCCCTTCAACTCAGACTTAAGACCTCGCCCCTCCATGCAATTTCCTGACAATCTAAAACTCCATTGACACTCGTATACAAAGTTTGAATTAGCGCTGGCTCCGGTAGCTGGAGATGACCAGGGCCTACGTAGGTGAGCCCCGAGTAGCAGGTTCGTCAGATAGCCTCCATAGGTTCGTGCGGTGTCTGCTCAGCTGGGTCTTCCGATTGACTACGTATGTGATTCGCGAAATCGAAGTTTGACACAAAGCGTTTCGTCTCTCGATTTTGCTTTCCTGCACCCTATAGTTAGCTAATGATATTTACTACTGGAAAAGGCATCTGCGAATTGCTTGTACACGGTGAATGCGTGGTGATTTTGATTCCAACATCCTCGAGAGCCTTTCCAAGTTTTTCGATTGAAAGCTTTACGAACTAACCGGTTGCTTCTCCGTTGATAATTTCCCTAAACTGCTCTAGTGAGCGAATAACCTTTCCCTTTCCCGATATACGAGCCATGAGCTCGGCCTGACGCTCCCAGACCTGGATGCGGTAGTCGTTAGCTCTGTGGATAATACTACCCTGGGCTTTCAGCTTCACGGCTAAGCCTTTGCGGCGGAGCCTCATGTCTTCGTTGAATCTCTCCATGTCGCTCTCAGCATCGTTCAGTTCCTTGTAAAGAGAATCAAGCTCTGTCTTGGAAGCTTCGATTCGGCTGTGCACCGATGTTACCACATGACTCATCCTTTGGCGCTTTCGGGCATCGTTTGAAGGATCCGAATGAGCCTCTGCAGTGCTAGAATCCCCTCGTGAGCGCTTTGAGGATTCGGAGAGTGAATCTGCTGACTTGTCTACTATAACTAATTTGGCTCGCAGAGTGGCGGATCCAACATCGTCCATGGTAGTGTTCAGCAATGCAGCGTCATCGGTGGAGTTGGGTGACGACCCGGATTCCAGAGCGTTTTCAAATCCGGATGGAAGTTCGACTGGTAACCCGAGAGCCTGCTGCTTTTCGACGTACTGTTTGATCAGATCTGCCGTTGCTTCCGTCTTTGTCTTTCGCTTACGTGTTGTAGGTGCTCGCGATTCTGCAGTCTCCCCGGTGAAGACATAGTCCGGGAACCTGCCTGGTTGAGTGACACTGGCAAAAGTTGTCTGATTGTCGTCCTTGTATGCTGGGCGGCCTCGGTTTGGCCTTCCTCGCTTCATGCGCCCCGAATTGTTGTAGTCCATGCCCCAATATAACTGTTTCTCACGGTTGGTGTATGCGCTGGAATTCAATATTGCGTAGGCGGCTTTGTCATCAAGGTAGACATATCGGGGAGGCTCGTTTTCGCCAATGGTGATGTCTTCAGGAACATCCCCTACAAATAGTTTCCAGGTCGGGTGTCCTCTCCCAAGGTACTGCGATTTTTCGAAAAGTTCTACATTGGGATCTCCGTTTCCGTCGCCGGGACGCCAGATGGCACGCTCAACCTTGCCGTCCCACATCATTGGGCGTACGGGAGGTAGAAGCGCAGGCTTTGGACGAGGTGTCGGGGAGGTTTTTGGCATCTTGTCCTCAAGCCTCGCGAAATTCGAATTCTTAGAATTACTACACATATTGTGGTTAGAATTGTTAGCGACTTTAGATAGTTGGGTACGTTCATGCGCAAACGAGCTTTTTGAAGAGGCAACCCCCCTCAGTGATCTTTCTTCATTGAAGGTTCTACAGTTTAATAGACATGACCGATAGCGGTTCTAAGGAGGGCTTATGAACGGATAACCCAAAGTTTCAGCAATAGTGTGAACACTCACATGAAAATATATGGAAAGTCGACGGAATTATCTTAATGATAATACAGGTAGAAAGTGACTTAAGGGATGCTTGGTAGGAGGAATCTGGGATGCTGCACAAGCATCCACCAAAGAGAGTGGAACAGATGAGAAGAGAAGATGAGACCTGGTTAGGAAAAGTGGGTTGGGCCGTTCTAATTATTGCAGCACTCGTGGAACTCCAAACGTTAGTGACAGAGAGGCAAGGAGGTAGTGTGCTTTAAGGAGAGACGATTTCGGATTTTGATGAGGTCATAAATGAAAGGCTTCCGTTGAGGACTGCGAGAGCTAAAAGGAAGATGCACTGTTGTTGGCGTAGACGTGTGGGAACGCGTGGGGAATGAATTGGTGAAGTTTGCAAAATTTAAAAGTATCACTGGAAACTGCAACAGCGGATTCACCAGAAAATGAAGTCTGAGATTTTCAAGTTGAAGAATTTGGTGAGTTGATGCGACGAGATGAGAGTGGGTGAAGCTAGGCCTGGAGCAATTATCATGATAGATTAACGCTGATGTTAGTTTCCCAGGCGTCAGGTTATGCCAATAATATTCCGTATCTTTGATGCTCTTACGGATTTTTTCGAGTTGACTGTTGATATCCTGCTAGTTAATGATGGAGTGGACTCGGGTTGAAGTTGATAGCCAGCGAATCACATTTGCCGCCAAGCTCTTTCCATCGCCATCCCGAAACACCATCGAGACGTCCAGCCGCCACACCAACCTCGATTACGCTCGCAAGGAGGCCAGACAGGCATCAATTCCTACAGAATCACGAGGCGTCTTGGTCACCATGCTCCCAAGGCATGCTCCCTCGCCTCAATCGCTGTGCGCTGTCTCTCACCGCGTCCTTCCGTCCGCCACTGTAGTATCACGTCTCTCTACCGCCACATCCTCATTACCGCAAAACAGGACATTCGCTACCGTCCAAGAGGGTGCACCGAAGAGGACATATGGAGGGCTGAAGGATCAGGATAGGATATTCCAGAACCTTTACGAACACCATGGAGCGGACTTGAAGAGTGCCATGAAGTATGGCGATTGGTATAAGACTAAGGAAATTCTACTGAAGGGCCATGATTGGGTTCGTCTTCAAATTTTAAAGATGCGGAAAACTGAATTGTTGCTGATAATACGATTTAGATTATTTCTGAGATCAAAGCTTCCGGCCTCCGAGGTAGAGGCGGTGCTGGGTTTCCCTCAGGACTGAAATGGGTAAGATATTCCCGAGAAAGCTTCAATTTGATGCAGACTGACAATAATAGTCATTCATGAACTTCAAGGACTGGGATAAGGATACCAAACCCCGCTATCTGGTCGTCAATGCTGATGAGGGGGAGCCTGGCACCTGCAAAGACCGCGAAATCATGCGTAAAGACCCACACAAGCTCGTTGAAGGCTGTCTCGTCGCCGGTCGTGCCATGAACTGTACCGCTGCATACATCTATATTCGAGGAGAATTCTACCAAGAAGCTACAGTCCTTCAACGCGCAATCAAGGAAGCATACAAAGCTGGTCTTATCGGTAAAAATGCTTGTGGGTCAGGATACGACTTTGATATCTACATCCACCGTGGTATGGGTGCATATGTCTGTGGCGAGGAAACCTCTCTCATCGAATCTCTGGAAGGCAAGCCGGGCAAACCCCGCCTTAAGCCCCCGTTCCCTGCCGCTGTCGGTCTCTTTGGATGCCCTTCGACAGTCGCCAACGTTGAAACCATCGCTGTCGCCCCTACCATCTGTCGACGAGGCGGTAGCTGGTTCAGCTCCTTTGGTCGCGAGCGCAACTCTGGAACTAAGCTCTTCTGCATTTCAGGTCATGTCAACAACCCCTGCACTGTCGAAGAAGAAATGAGCATTCCTCTCCGTGAGCTAATCGACAAGCACTGTGGTGGTGTGCGCGGCGGTTGGGATAACTTAAAAGCCGTCATTCCAGGTGGCAGCTCCACCCCAATCCTGCCTGCCCACATCTGCAACGACCAGCTCATGGATTTCGACGCGCTTAAGGATTCCCAGTCTGGTCTTGGAACTGCCGCCGTCATCGTCATGGACAAGTCAACCGACGTCGTCCGCGCCATTACCCGCCTCGCTAAGTTCTACCACCACGAATCATGCGGTCAGTGCACACCCTGCCGAGAGGGCTCGAAGTGGACGCACCAGATCATGCAGCGTTTTGAGAAGGGCATGGCAAGGGAACGTGAGATCGACATGTTACAGGAGTTGACTAAGCAGGTTGAGGGGCATACTATCTGCGCGCTGGGTGAGGCTTTTGCTTGGCCTTTGCAGGGTCTGATCAGACATTTTAGGCCAGAGCTGGAGGCACGAGTGAGGGATTATGCGCAGAAGACTGGTGGTGAGGCATTGGCGGGAGGCTGGGAGCATGATGCGGCTAAGAAGGGACTACTAATCGCGCCGGGACAGTAGTTGAAGGATACGAATACTGTACATTGACTTGTGTTTCTTTTGTGATTCTAAGTCTGGTCGCTGAATTGTGCATAGTTATCTCAGTGAAAGGACTTCTTTTTGGAATTGCTCATCCGCCCAATAATGAGTACTTCGAAATACGTGATTAGGGAATGAAGGTGCTTGCGAAAATGCCCTCCATCCCAGACTCCGCCCAAATGCACCTTGAACGTGAAAATCAATCTTGCATCCACCTTTCCCGTAACACCATTGCTAGAGAACCGTTCAACAGCTCCAAGCCCAAACGCCGCTAGGTGGTACACCAAAAACCCCTTTCCAAATGCAATAACCAAACTGATAGAAGGCAGCATGCTTATCCCAAACATATGGCAACGAACTCCTCTTTACTAATCGCTCCATCCCCATCCATGTCAAACTCTTCAATCATAGCCACTAGCTCCTCCTCTTGCAAACCCTCTCCTAACTCTCTAGCCACGCGCCTCAAATCTTGCAGCGAAATCTTGCCCTTCCCGCCCTCATCAAACAGGTCGAATGCCCGCAGAATTTCCTCTGTCGGATCGCGCGTGAGGATGCGGCTCGCCATGAGCGTCTGGAAGGCCTGCAATGGCAGCAAGAGGCGTGGCGGCGTCGGGAACGCGGACTGAGGCTGGGATGACTTCGTTTTGGAGTTGTTCGGGGGGGAGGTCGGGGCTGGCACGCCGTGGGTTTGCAGGATTGAGAGGATTTCTTGCTTTGGGAGATCGAAGCCGAGCGCTTTCATGGCGACTTTGAGCTCGTGGTAGTCGATGTGGCCGTCTTTGTCGAGGTCGAAGAGGGCAAACTGGGTGAGTTAGTTAGGATTGCTGTCGAGGTTTCCGGGCAGGCAGGCGGAGTTAGCGGGAGGGATAGTAGGATAGGGAGCTTTTACGGCTTCGTTAATCTCTTCCCGCTGCTCTTCACTCAGCTCCGCGAGCTGGTTTTGCCCCGCCCGCTCCATGCGTTCCCGCTCAGCGCGGTCGGCTCGCTCGCGCTCTATCCGCTGCGCCTCGCGGTGCTGTTGCGTCGTTGTCGCGGCGCTGCCGAAGCCGGCAGGCGTGTTGAACGTGTTCTGCTGTGCGGAGGTGGATGCGCCAGCGCGACCAAGACCGGTGTAGGGTCGGGAAGGGAAAGTCGGGTGATTAGAAGAGGTGGCCATTGAGTGGGGAGAGCCTGTTGTAGAAGGGGGTGCTCGCTGGATGGGTGTTGAGAGCTGGCCAGAGTAGAAGAAAGGTCAAGATTCGCTGATATCCGAATCCTGGACTGGTGTGAGAACGCGTTTCTGGGTGATCGCGATTCTCGTGAATCTTGGCGCTCGTCTAGAGCCGTTTGGTTTCGTGGCTAGGTCGGAAGCGGACGGAATTGATATTCCCAGATTTTGCTGCCAGAGGGAGGGGGAACAGGATTTTGCTGCGCCTTCGAACTGTGCGCACTACTTTCAGCACAGTGTGACTCTTTGCGCGGAGCTAGACGGCTGTAATTCATTATAATCCGACTAGTCTCCTAAAATTCATACTAAAGACCACAAATCCGCCACAAGCCTTGATGGAGCCGAGTGCCTGATGGTAGCCTGGCATATTTCGCGTAAAGACGAAGCTTTTTGGAACGCGGACAAGGCCTAGAAGGTCTGCCAAGGGTTAAAGTGTTTCATGAGTTGCAGTCAAACCACTCTGGCTGAGGCTCGGAGACTCTTTCCGTGTGTTTTTCGGCAGGCAGCAACAGGCAGAAAAGAAAAGTAGGGCAGCCAGCCAGCACAGCAGTGGGATAAAGCTGAGAGCCCTTCAACTGGCTGGCTGCATTGGCTGCATTGGTTGCACCTACGGACAGAAAGCTTGATAATTGGTTTGTAGGGCAGTTTGTCCCGTGGCTTAGACAACGAAGGGCCGACCAGCTGATCCACGTGACGTGAATTCACCCCCCAAATCTAAAGCTCGCCTCCTTCGCAGCCCAGCTCCGTCTCTCTTTCCCTTCTTCATGACGGCTATTTAATTCCTCGTTCCCGTCGCTCTATCGGCGAATCGAGCTCTCATTCTTCTCTACTTCTGCCATTGTCAGTGACGCTGCGCTTACAGCGTTTCTCTTCCTCGACTCCCAGTGCAACTCTTGGCGCGTTGTGTCGCGAATCTTCAAAACACTTTTTTTCCCACCATCCACCTATTACCCTCTCATAACTTCCTAATCGACAATCTTCTGCGGACAAGCTCCTCCACACCTACTCGCCGACCCGTTCTGCCATAGCAAGTCGCCAAAATGTCTGGTTTTGGCGGCTTCGGCGGCTTTGGCTCCAACAACAACCAGCAACCGCAGCAGCAGCAGCAGGGTACCGGTTTCGGATTCGGGTCAAGCAACACCAATACTGGAGGTAAGTCGGCTTATTCCTTTCTATATGACAATTCTGTTCTGGCGTCACGGTCAACAATCCGTTCTGGACGATGAGCGCCATCGGGCGATTCGGAGCAGCGGCGTTAACTCGACATTCCGTGACATCCAGGCTTTGGGTCAAACGCGGGTGGCTTTGGCTCGTCGAACACCACCTCAGGTGGCGGCTTATTTGGAAATACAGGCGGTGGCTTCGGATCTGGAGGTACGTCGATGCTTTGAGCAAGACACCAGCTATATCCTTCTGTTTCGCCATTTCGTCGGACTCTTCCTGGGCCTTCACGGTGGATCGGGGTATCTGCGCAATTTACCAGATATCTATCGCTTCAGCATGACCCAAGCTTGGAAGATTTTTTCTGCCTCACTAATTATGTCATCGTTATCTTTCGACACTTCGCGTGCTTGCGACCTTGGATTCTGGTTCACGCCTGTCGTCTTCATGCTCGGGGTCGTTGCTAACCTCTAACTCAAATCTAGGCTTCGGTAGCTCCAATACAAACACTGGTTTCGGCGCGAAACCATTTGGATCAACAACTACCTCCGGTGGTGGGCTTTTCGGCAGTGGTACATCAACGGCTGGGTCTACAGGATTCGGAGGCTTCGGTACTACAGCCAACAACACACCGACTGGCTTTGGAAGCGGCAACACTGGAGGGGGACTTTTCGGAGCACAGAACAAGCCAACATTTGGCGCTTCTGCCACTGGCACAACTGGTCTTTTCGGCAGCGGTACTGGGACTAGTACTGGGACTGGGTTTGGCTCAAACACCACCACCGCACCAGGATTTGGGTCTTCAAACTCTGCCTTTGGCTCTAACAACCAGCCACAGCCGAACAATGGCACGGCCAGCACACCATTTCAACCCTTTACTGAGAAGGATGCAAGCTCGCAATCGCTCTACCAGACCATCACCTTCCAACCACCTTACACGAACTACTCTTTGGAAGAGTTGAGGCTGGCTGACTACAACCAAGGCAGGCGATATGGTAATCAAAATGGCCAAGCAGGGGCCTTTGGGCAGAGTACCGGTTTTGGAGGATTTAGTTCCACCAATACCAATCCAAGTACAAATACTGGGTTCGGGTCGAACAATACTGCCACGACTGGAGGTGGCCTTTTTGGTAGTTCGAATGCCAACACCGGATTTGGTGCAAGCAACACCAACACTGGCTTTGGAAGTGGTTCAACGGGGTCGGCAGGATTGTTTGGTCAGAAACCTGCTACAGGTGGTCTTTTCGGCGCACCTGCTACTTCCAGCCAACCTAGTGGCGGTCTCTTTGGTAGCACTACCGGCAATACTGGGTTCGGTTCTGGGTCTACCGGATTCGGTGCCAGCAACACCGGCGGTGGTCTCTTCGGTCAGCAGAACCAGACTCAGAACAAACCAGCATTCGGAGGATTTGGAAACACTAGCACAACCGGTGGCTTCGGTACTACAGGGACTACAGGCTTTGGACAACAGAATAACACCTCTACTGGAGGAGGATTGTTCGGAAACAACGCCACATCGACTACCTCAGCATTCGGCAACAACCAACAACAAAACACACAGTCCAATCCGTTTGGAGGCAGTTTCGGACAGAACCAACAAACGCAGAATCAGACTCAGGGGGGAAGTCTTTTCGGCGGGTTTGGCAATAATAACCAGCAGCAACAGCAGAAGCCTTCGTTGTTTAGCAATGCAGGGGCTAACACAGGGTCCTCTTTATTCGGTCAGCAAAACAACCAACCCCAGCAGTCTACTGGACTATTTGGGAGTACTAACACTCAGCAACAAGGCGGTGGTCTCTTTGGCCAGAAGCCTGCCACGGCTGGTACCAGCCTGTTTGGCAATACCGCTCAAAGCACAAACACTGGCGGCAGCTTGTTCGGGAATCTGAATACCAACCAGAATCAGCAACAGAACCAAGGGCCTGGCCTCTTTGGTCAGCAGAATCAACAGCAACAGCAGAAGCCACTGTTCGGCACTTCCACCACATCCAACACCGGCACTGGAGGCGGGCTTTTCGGTTCACTAGGACAAAACACTACGAATAATGCGACCCAAGGCGGCTCCTTGTTCGGCGGCTCACTGCAACAACAGCAACCCCAGCAGCCACAGATGAATAATAGTCTATTTGCCCCCACCCAATCAACAGCGTCACTTACAACTTCATTGAATAACAACCCATACGGCAACGACGCATTATTCGCCAACCTCGGTACGCCAAATCCCAGTCCCGGACCGCTCGCTACTCCCCTCTCAAGTAGCCAGAAGGTCAAGAAGAACGCCATCTTACCACAGCACAAGATCAATCCGGCTGCTTCTTCTCGCCTGATTACACCACAGAAGCGACCTGGATATGGATTCTCTTACTCGACGTATGGAACCCCTGGCAGCGCTGTCAGCAATGCTAGCCCGGGTGGCTTCTCATCTAGTCTACTGGGTGGAGGGAGCCTAGGACGATCGCTCGGAAAGAGTTTCTCTACCAGCAACCTCCGGCAAGGCTGGACACCTGAAGACAGCATCCTCGCTCCTGGCGCCTTTTCAAACAATGGCCGCTCTTTTGCTGCTTCTGGGAACTTGAAGCGCCTTAATGTCAATCGTTCTATTACTGCTCGGGCACCTCTTTTCGGAAATGATGCCGAGGCTGCTAGCCCAACCTCGACGAGGAAGAGCGTCAGCTTTGATCCAAGCACCACTGGTGGTACGGAGACCAACGGTATCACTAATGGTACAACAGCAAACGGCTCAACCAGCACTGCCTTGGTTCGTACCGAGACTGAGGAGTCCTCTCCTCAGCCAGATGAAAGGTCTTCACGCTCGTCCTCTAGGTCTTCTGCCAACAGCTCCAAAGCCAATGGCGCTCCTAGTCGGCCGGAGATGGAGCAAGTTACAGGCAAAGAACTTGCTGTTGTCCCTGAAGATGGTTCTCCATCTGGTCCATCAACAGCTGCACAGTCTGCCGCTGCCGCTCGGGAGAAAGCCCGTTCGACTCAGACCGACCAGGTTCCTGGGGAATACTGGATGCGTCCATCCCTCGAAGAATTGCGGAACATGACTCCCCAACAACTTAAGAAAGTATCTGGATTCGCAGTCGGCCGCGAAGGCGTTGGAAAGATTGAGTTCCAACCTGATGTAGATCTCTCCAACATTCCAATCGACAGGATCATGGATGGAATTGTCAGCCTCACTGTCCGTAGCGCCACAGCATACGGTTCAGACACTCCGGTTCCAAAGCCACCACGAGGCAAAGGCTTGAATGTCCCTTCTATCATTACGTTGGAGAACTCGTGGCCTCGTTCTCGTGCTGGACGTTTGCCAGTTCATGAGAAGCGTGGATTCCGATTTGATAAGCACATTGAGCGTCTGAAGCGGGTTACTGACACCGAGTTTATCGCATACGAACCTAGCACAGGCACATGGAAGTTCGCGGTACAGCATTATACTACATATGGACTGGATTACGAGGGGCAAGAAGATGCTGATGATAGCTTGATGGAAGACAGCATGCTAAGTGCGCCTCCTGACACTCCAACACCACGGGTTCGCACCCCAGGGACTCGCACCCCAGGCACGCGCACCAGCCAAATTTCTGGAGTTACTCAGGATGACGACTCGATGCTCAGTCCCACGCAATCAAGCCCGGATGATACTTTCGAGTTCAAGAAGGGGAAGCGAGCCCATCTGCCGGGAGGGTTTGGTGACGAGCCAGTTTATGATGAAGACGAAGCGGACGATAGTATCAACACTACGCAATCTTTTTTAGAGGAGCGCTCCGTGGGTTCACTCAATGGTGATCATGCCGAAGATGAAGACATGCCCGAGGAGAGTGAATCAGAATCGATCAAAGAACAGGACATGGCGGGTTCCTTTTCTGCACCGATTCAAACCATGGAGCAACCATCCGCCAAGGAGACTAACCGGTTCAACGAATCGGTGAAACCAAAGTCTATTTTAAAGGCTAGTCAACCCCTTTGTTCAATCATGGGAACGCCAGGAAAAGGAAAATTGGTATTCGAAGAGGATTGGGCCGACCAACTCCAGCGCACAGTCAGTCCGAAGAAGCAGGATCGACAGGCACTTAGAGAGACTCAAGGCACGGTTCTAAAAGAGCGAGACGAAAATGTTCCAAAAATGTCACAATCCATTAATAACGGCAAACCTTTCGCTACGAGCATCGACTTGATGGATTCTTTGTTTGGTCAAGACACAGGCAGAAAAAGCGTGGCTCAGTCTAAAAAGGGAGCAGGAAGGGGCTTCGAGGTTTGATTCCACCATCCTTGGTTTACTTGCATCGGTTTTTGGGCGGGTGGCAGGCGTACCTACGGTTCTCTCAACGAACAGATTGTCGACCGGGTTTATAGATGCCCACGCATGTATGTAGCACAGAATGATTAAGAACAGATTTGCTGAGTATATTGTGTCCTCTAGTTGCCTTATGCGAAGAAACCGAAGACCGTCGACGACCTCCAATACATGGATCCGATGGATAGGAGTTTCCACCAATCTAATAAGCCGAGATGGAGCGCCGACGGAATACTTGCCTACGCTACCTCAGGTAACGTTCCTTCCATGGATGATGGTATCCTGCGGAGCCTGAAGGGTTCCATCGTCTCTGAGCATAAGGACATCAGATTCGCCAAACTTGTGACGCCTGTTGATGTGAGCAGTGATCAACCTTACCAACGAGCATTCGTACTAATAAATTTTAGGCTACGCCAGATACACTTCACCCGCAGAAGGAACACACCAAAATACAATTACAGGATGGCGTGCCGACTGCTACAGTTGAAGCCGACTTTGACTTTGAAGAGTTTGCCAAACGCGTAGCCATCGACACTCCAGAAGGTGTGCACGAGCAGCAGGTCTGGGAACTCGCCTCTATCCTCTTCGATGATTTCTACAACTTTCCAAGCGATGTCCCGCGTGAGCACTACGAAGAGCACAAAGAACGCTACCGCAAAGACAAGCTCTCTGAGTTCTGGGAGTCTCTAGTGTTTGACGATGCAGAGAAGCAAGTGCAGAAAACGAAGTCACCGGAAGACAAAGCGGTTGCCTACCTCAGTGCTCACAATATCGTCGACGCATGTCAGACATTACTTGGCAGCAGGAACTTACGTCTCGCGACAATGGTTTCCCAGATAGGAGGTGACGTTGCAATGCGGCAAGACATGGCAGCCCAGATCGACGAATGGCGTCGTCTGGACGTCCTCTCAGAAATGGACGACTCTATCCGCGCCATCTACGAGCTTCTCGCCGGAAACTGTGGCAAGTGCGAAGGCAAGCTCGGCGACGGCCGCGAGAACAAAGCCGCAGATTTCCAGATCACATCGCGCTTCGGGCTGGACTGGCGGCGAGCTTTCGGCCTGCGACTGTGGTATGGCACGCTGACGGACGAGCCCATCCACATGGCTGTGGCGCAATTCGCGGACGATCTCCGCGAAGGTCGCGAGTTAGTCAAGCCGGTGCCCCGGTTCGTCGAGCACAATGTCAACATGGGCTGGGACGACCCGGCGCCGGAAACGCGCGAGGATCTGCTCTGGGGGCTCCTCAAGCTGTACGCCGCGCAGCGGCTGCAGGTGCCCGCGAACGTGGAAGACATCCTCGCGCCGCAAAACACGTCGGGCAACCCGCTGAACGCGCGGCTGTCCTTCCAGCTGCTGCACCTGCTGCGAGCGCGCGAAGCCGACGCCGATGACGAGCGCCGCGTGCACCTCCCGACAACCCGCAGTAGTAGCAGCGGCGCGGCGCTCTCATCCCCTTTCACAACCTCGACGTCCTCAGCCGCAGCCAGCTCGCCCTCGGGCGCCGCAGACCCGCTCGCCGCCCTCGCCGACGCCCTCACCCTCACCTACGCCAGCACGCTGCACACGCCCCAGCACTGGCCCACCGCGCTCTATGCCTACACGCACCTCTCCACCGCGTCCGCGCGCTCCCACCACGCGCGCGCGCTCCTCGCCCTCTTCGCGCCCGCCTTCGACACCGCGCCCACGGACCCGCTCTTCCGCGCCCTGACGACCGACCTCGGCGTCCCGCCGCCCTGGCTCCACGCCGCGAAGGCGCTGCAGGCGCGCGCGCGGGGCGACCGCGCGGGCGAGTGCGCGCACCTGCTCGAGGCGGGCGATGTCGCGGCCGCGCACGACGTGCTGTGTCGCGCTGTGGCGCCTGCGGCGGTAGTGGCGGCGCGCGAGTACGACGCGCTGAGGGAGCTGCTGGGGGGGTTTGAGAGGCCCGCGGGGAGTCGGGTTGATGATGGTGGCGGTGGGGACACGGACGTCGATATCGCGATCTCGGATGCTGCGTCTGTTGGTACGTCGGGGACTGGGCACGGTGGTGGTGGGAGGGCCGCGAGCGAGGTTGAGGGATGGGCGGCTGGCGGTGGGATTTATTTGGATTTCATGCACCTGCTTGATCTGGAGAGTGGAGGCGCGGGTGCGGGTGCGGAGGGCGACGCGGCGGTGAGGCGCGAGATGGCGGTGCTGGTGAAGCGGTTGGGGCGCGCGCTGGCGAGCGTGGCGCGCGAGGGGCTTGAGGGAAGGGGGCTCGAGGAGAGGGTTGCGTTGGGGGAGATTGCGGGGGTGGTGGCGAGGGTGGAGGGAGGGTGGGAGAGGGATGTGAGTTTTCCCTGTTGTTTTGTTTTCTTTTTTTTCTCCTCCCCCTTTCCCTATTTTTATGGTGGCTCTGGTGGTTGTGGTGGCTGTTGGGCAAGGGTTTACTAACTTTTCTGTAGAGTGCGGAACGCGCGAAGGTCCTCAGGCTGCCGCTTACGGAGGATCGCTGGCTCAGGCATACGCGCGAGTTGAGCGTCGGGTATTATCGTGCTGTGCTGGCGGCTGCGCGATGAGTCGAGTCGAGTTGTTGTGATAGCATTATGCTTTTCCGCGGAAGGAGAAGCTTGGGGGGATAACGGGGAGAGTAGAGGGGTGGCTTGTAAGATACGTATATTTGGGGCTTTGAGGGTGCGAAGGGAGCGCGGTGCAATTGTGTTCGGAGATGATGGAAAAGGGGAGGGGGGATGAGGATGCAGAGGCTCGTATAGGAACATAGCTAGGGTAATACAAAATTAGATATACTACCGATGATACTTGATCGTGTCGAGACGTAGATCCCTTGTAGAAATTCCTTTTCTTGCAGGTTGGTGTTACTGCTTTGCCACTACCATAAGATGACGAGTATGTAGTTTTTGGAGCGAAACCGAGAATACTGAGGAGTCGACTTAACACTATAGATATTTCCTATTTAGGTATATTCAGCTAATCACCAACCAGTTAATCAGCTGGGGGGGTGTGTTGACCTGAATTAGGTTGTCTTGCCACCCCGACTTAGCTACTGACCCATTGACTTAGTCATTGACTCGGTCACCTACCCTTGTTTCCATTGCCACCCCCTACCCCCCTTGTCTTTCCTATTTCCTACACCTTTCTCATGTATATATAGAGGCCCTAGAGCCATATTCAATAGACAGAGTCCTCATTCTTTTTTTACAATCAGTGCACGGACTACCGATCGACATTTACTCTTCCCTCGAATATCTTCTTTACGTAGATTTTGATCTGATACTGCGATTTGACGGACACCGGACCTGGTGATCGGGATCTTTATCACGGTCATGACCGCAAGCTGGAGGTTTAGATAAGACTTCCAACTTCTGTCAATTCCTTGGCTAAATGTAAAACCCTTAAGCCCTCTGGGTCTGCAGTGTGTCCAAGAGTCAGCGTCGCTGCCAGCGTCGCTGCCAAGAGGCTGATAACGTAAGCAGCCAGCGAGCTTATAGAGTTGTGACAGTCAGTCAGCTATAAGACTGCAGCTAGCTGGCAGCTCGCTGCCTTGGTGGTGAGATTTGGTGGTGAGTTGAAGCTTTTGGTAGAAGTTGAGGATATTTAAATCTTCGACTGAGATTGTACTGTACGCCAAGCAATAAGAAACTCATAGGAATCTCTTGCTTAACTATAGTAAACAAAGCATTTTCCCCAATATCTCTATCACGCGCCGTAAGCCTATGCCAAAATTTACTATTTTATCACCTATGTAAAATGTAACTTATATTATATTCCACGCGTTAGCCAGGCAGTAGAGCTTCTTCCTCTGCTTCTTCCTCTACTTTTTTCTTATTAAATCCACAATTTACACGTTACTTAACTCCTTTAATACCGCGTAGGGTTCGTAGATTAACTAATTCCTTCCCTCTTCTAATTAATAATGATACTAAATTGGGCGATTAAGATAATTCTATATTGCGAGAGCCTCCTCTAGCTATATCTTTCCTATTAATTAGGACAATCTCTACCTAACAATATATAGTAAGCCTTAAGTTTATTAAGATCTGTTCTAATAACGGCAATAAGCGGAATAATATCGTTCCTAATCCTCTTAACTAGTAGCTTAAAATCGGTTAAACCCTTTATCTAACACTTGCCAAGATTACTCTTAATATATTCTCTATACCAGTAATAAGCTCTATATGCAAATAATCCTTTAGTTAAGCTAAAAAGATTATTACCAATAAGCGGAATAGACTATTAGCTAATACGATTAAAGTAGAAGTGGTGGTTAATTAAAAGCCTTTTATTAAGCAGTTTAACCGACTGTATTAACTCTAATAGAGCTTTAACTACACCCTGGTTAATAAGCTTAAATATTAATCTTACTAGCTATAAGTTAACTACAGAGGCAAAAAGCCAGCTTGGTAAGGTAGATTTAACAGAGCTTTGTATTTAATCAAATCTAATATAGAAATAGAGCCTCCGGAGCCCTTACCACCGACCGTTCTACCTACCTTTTAAGCCTCTGCGGGTGCAGGACGAGTTTTAGCTATATTTAAATACTACATTGGATAAATTAGGGCTAGATTTTAATTGGGTAATGTTTATATTTATATATAGAGAGGTGTTGCCAAGAATCCGAAATAAAACACTATAAAATCTATATAAATTTCCTAATTGGGACAGCTAGCTGACAGCTTGACAGTCAGCGTACATTATCCAACAGTTAGCGGACAGCGAGTGATCCAATTGACGCAGTCAGTCAGCTATTTTGCTCAGGCTCGGAGCTAGGCTGACTGTTGGACACACTGGTCTGCACTGCAGCTGGTGTCTGTTGTTGAAGCAGTAGACCATTCTGCTGTGGTTGCTGAGGTGTTAACGATGCTTGTGTCTGGTGATTCCCATTCGCGGAAGTAGAGCCTGGAGGAACCGAAGAACCTTGCTGAAATTGCGTTCCCGGAGACAATGGTATCGATGGTGGTCCACTAGCTTGAGTATGTCTTATATGAATCCGTATTTGAACGAGTGCCAATAGCAATGCTGGTACTCCCACACACAGTCCAACAGCTAATCCTATCTTATTTCCTTGCTTCTGCAGGCCTATGGACTCTTTATCGGGGCCATCCGTCGCAGTAGGCGAATTAGATGCTTGCACTACTGAGGGAGTCGTTCCGGTAGTGTAGAATCCCGATGTTGGAACCGCCGTTGAAGAGAAGGTCGTCGTGGCGCTGAAGCTCAGCGACTGGGCCATGCTTGATGGTATTGCAGTATCATATACATTAGTATCGTTCAAACACGTCAATCCAAATTGAGTATAATGGTACTGAGCCATGTTCCACCAGAAACAAGAATTGAATTCGTGTGATATTCCAGCAGATGAGAAATCGCACGGGTCATCTGCTTTTGGATTGTACGGACGAACTAGGTTTATCAGCATGCCGGGTCTACCCTTCAGTTGTTCAAATGCGGCTCTGTCTACATAAAGATCGGAAATTTGTTGATGAATCATCGTTGGCACTTACAGTATTTATCCTCCGAAGATAGAGGGACTACCATGTAGAAGAAGCCGTATGGAAGATCGCCCAAGATGGTACAGACATGCTGTTCCACGGTGTAGCTTGCGACACGCGTCGTCGGGTCATCGCAGCGGTCGCCCGGACCCTGAGGTAGATAGATGTCGTATCGACAGCCGGCAATTCCTAGTCTCGATATTTGAAGAAAGAGAAAGCATTTCAGTATTAAACCTTTTTGCCATCCGCACATGGTGTATAAGTTGTCCCGCTACAGTTATATCCAAGACATGTGGTAGAATTTAGAAGCTTCAGCCACGTGTCACCACAGCGTATCCAAGGCTAGCAAGATAGCATCCCAAAATTTAACCTAATCTGGAAATCTTAGACGGCGCTGCGCTCATTCGCTATGAGCTCCCAAATCGAAACATTGGCTGGGAAAGTGGCTGAAGCTCAGCCCCAGCTTGTGGCGTCTTCGAGTCCCTCTCCTTTAGCTTTCATCCAATCGCCTTAGCTGCGGCGGCCAGGCATCAAGCTCTAAAGCCTCCTTTGTCATTTTTGGTGTAAGTGGCTGTGCAGCCATGCACCAGTTGGTGGCGAAGCCCTCGATATATCAAAACAGCGCTCCCCACAGACTGGCGGTTTGATCGACTGATCTACGAACCCTTCCCGGACTGGTAGTTATCAGGACGATGGCCGCAAATACTACCTCTTCAATTGATTGTCATGCGGTATATTCTGGATATCCCGAACGCTTGGCAAAGGCTCCGCACAGCCACAGGCCCATCAGTTATCACAAGTAAATTACACTGTAATAATAATAGTGTCACGGGACACCCCCGTGACACCTTACACACGTCCACCTGTTTCTTATCTCATGAATCAGACCCCGGGGAGAAATTGCGCCACGACGCAGCTAAGGGCTAGCGCTACACTTGTGGACCTTACCCTAGTCCTGTGGACTCCTGGACCAATTAGATCTCACCAAGAGGAATTTCTCCCCGAGGGTCTTCGAGCAGAGCTTCGTGCAGAGCTTCGAGCAGAGCCTCATACAGAGCTTCGAGCAGAGCAGTGAGGTAAGATTGCGACCGACGAGTTTTACGACTGACGATTTTTGCGACCGATGAAAATATAACCAACGAAAATACGACTAACTAATATAGCCACAACGTCTTTATTTATTGCAATAAATAGAGAAATTAAAGAGCTCCTACCTTATAGTATTTTTATAATAACTAGACGTTATAAAAGGGTTAAGATACAGCATTGTAATGGAAGAGTTGTCGCCTAACAAAAAACATTAAGTTCTTATATAAAGAGGGCCCATAAGCTCTTAGCTCTGCACGAGGCTTTTCTTGAAGCTCTGCACGAGGCTTTTCTCGAAGCTCTGCACGAGGCTTTCCTCGAAGCTCTGCACGAGGCTTTCCTCGAAGCTCTACACGAGGCTTTTCTCGAAGCTCTGCACGAGGCTCTGCTCGAAGCTCTGCTCGAAGCTCTATACCTTATATACTTCTCTACGTCTAATTATCTCTAAAATATTACAAGCTAAAAGCCCTTTTTCTTCTCTATTACCTCTACGTTACAGCAATATTATAGCTCTATTTTACGAGAGGTTAGACATAGGTAGTTAGTTATTTTAGTCTATTTTATTGCAATCTTGCCTTACTACTAAAAATTACATACTTCTCTACGTCTAATTATCTCCAAAATAGTACGAGCTAAAAGCCCTTTGTCTTCTCTATCGACTCTATATTATGGCGATATCGTAGCTTTATTATATAAGAAGTTAGATATAGGTAGTCGGCCTAAAATCTACAAACATTCAATTCTAAATCTAACTTAACTTTTACGACGATGTATCTCGCCTCTTGTAAGGGCGCGAAGAGGCTTTGGGGAAGATTTAAAGGAACAATATAAATTCTATCTAAATCTAAGGGTATATAGCTCTTAAAGAGAACAAGACGTTGCGTAAAGAAGAGAAAGGAATAACTAGAGAATCTTATAATTAAATAGTTAGGGGTCTTGGTTAATGCGTGCGCACATACACACGCAGACGGACTTTAGTAAAATTCGATTAATCTAGCAGAACTTAGCAGAAGTTAATTAAGGCGTTAAGTTTATCTGTTAAGTGTTTTACTAAGACATTCCTACTATAACTAGGCTAGTCCTATTATAGTACCCCCCCTTTTAACCAAAGGTTTAAAATAATTCAATTTAGTTAAGAGTTTATAATTTTTTTATCACGTGTTATATTTTCGCGTTGGGTAGTAGTCTTAGCAAGGCAGATCTAACTAATTAGATAACTTTAACCGCCGGTTAAAGTTCCTTAATATCTTACGTGTCACATAATCGCGTTATAAATATTATAACTTATTTCAAGTTCTTTTTAAATTCGAGTTTCGTGTATTTATGTTAGGTGGTAGTTGTTTGCCTTTATATCGTGTCCATCTAGCCAGAGTAGGCTGCGAAGGATAGTCCTTATGGAATTCTTTTACTAAGGAAGGCGCGTTGGCCTTAATCTAATTATAGGTTTCCTAGGTTTGTGTTTTATATCCTTTCCACTTAATAAGAAGTTTAAATTGTTTAGATTGTTTTTTCTATTATATATTATTAATTAAGTTAATAAAGTAAGAACTATTACCGTTATTAATAATTATGGAAGGTAGCAGCGGCACTTTACAAGTTAAAGGTTTACCTTTTAAAGGTTGCAGCAAGCTTATATAAAACATTAGGTATATTTTTATCTTAGTTGGCAGTTTAAGCTTATAGGCGTACAGGCTTAGTTTCTTTTTAATTTGGTATAGGCCCACAAACTTCCAATTAAGTTTCTTTAAGGGCCGTTAAGTCTTTATGTTTTGTGTATTTAGGTAAGCTATATTACCTTCTTTAAAGTCCCACGCGGGAGCTCGTTCTTTGTTTATATGCCATTTCTATACTATTTAAGCGTATATTAATTCACTTTGTAGTAGTTCCGTTAACTGCTTTATTTAATTAGCGAAGTTATGCGCATTAATTAACTAAATCTATTTAATTATAGGTCCTATTGCATTAATTTTAGGTTATAGTTTAAATCTAAATTAAGGGTCTTGTCCGTAGGTTGTGTGGAACGGTGTTATACCTATTAATTCATTTATTATATTGTTTGTAGTAAACTTAGCTAAAGGCAGCCACTTTTTCTAGTTGTCTTGCAGGTAGGAGTAGTATATTTATAGGTATTGTTCCATAATCGCGTTCGCAATTTTAGTTTAACTATCTATCTCTAGATAAAATGTAGTTAAGAGTTATATTTGTATACTTAATCGTTTATATAGAGCTTGCTAGAAGTCTGAAATAAACTGGCTTTTATAGTTGGATATTATTAAGTTAGGGAGTCTATGTAGCTTAAAGACGTGTTTAACAAAACATTTAGCTACTAAGATAATATTAATTAAGTCTATAGGAATTATGTGTCGCATTTTTATAAGGCGGTTAACTACTACTATAATATTCGTAAATCTGTTGCTGCTAGGTAAATCTACCATAAAGTTAATTAAGATATTATGCTATCTTTGCATTGGAATTGATAATGGTTAGAGTACTCCTTATTTCTTTATATAAGAAGTCTTTCTATAAATACACGTTCTGTATGCTTAAACGTATTTTCGCACATAGTTGTGCATTATAGGCCAGTAATATGCTTGTTAGACTATCTTGTACGTTTTTACACGGCCAGAATGTCCCACTATAGAAGAGTTGTGTATAAATTTAAGTATCTTAAATTGCAAAGGTTTGGAATTTGGGACTACTATATTCTATTAATAGTATAGTTAATTGTTACAAATTTCGCATTTGGCGAGTATAATATCTTTATACTATTATTTTCCTGTTTAAATTGCTTCTATTATATCTGCTATCTATGCGTTATTCTTGTATTTGTATTCCATTAGCTTATTAATTTCTATTTCTTATTTATTAATTTCTGATTCGTTTCTATTGAGTTCCGTATTTAGGAATATAGGACGTAGTTTCTTAAAATGTTTAGGGGGCAATAGGATCCGTAATTAATTTATAATCCATTTATCTAAAGCGTTTATAGGTAGGTCTTGTGATTATTATATTAATATGTTAGGCTTCTAATTGAGTTTGCCTGGTTGGTATATAATCTTAAAGTCGAATTATAAGAGGTATTTGGCCTAACGAATTTGGCATTATATTAATTGCTTTATAGTTATAAAATACTGTAGGTTCTTATGGTCCGTTAATACGCATATTGGGAACAACAATCCTTTAAGTTCTAGACGCTATTGTTTAAAGTATTTAATAATTGCAAGTAGTTCCTTATTGTATATCTTATAGTTTGATTCGGCAGGGGTGAGCTTTTAGGAGAGAAAGGCTACTGGATATAGCTTACCGTTCTTATTATACTGCGATAACACTCCCCCTAGGGCATAATTAGACGAGTCTGTTTTAACAACACATTTAAGGTTATAGTTGAAGTGAGCGAGAATTAGGGCGGTTATAAAGCATTATTTTAAATTATTAAAAGCTTGTTCGTATCTAGTAGTCTATTTAAATTTTATATTCTTCCTTGTTAAGTTTACCAACGGTTAGGCAATTTTTGAGAAGTGGTTAATAAATTAATAGTAGAAATTTGCGAATTTTAGAAATCCTTAAATGTCTTATACATTACTAGGGCTTCCCTAGTTTATAATAGCAGCGACCTTTTTAGGGTCCATTTTAATTCCGTTATGGGATATAATTAGGCCTAGGTATATAACTTTAGATATATAGAACTTGTATTTCTTAATATCGCATTATAAACCCGCATCTCGCAAATGTTTAAGGACTATTTGGACGTGTTTTTAATGCTTAGAAAGCGAAGATAAGTAGATTAAGATATTATTAATATACGCGGTAATAAATATATTAAGGAATTCATAAAGCATATTGTTAATATATTGCTAAAACGTACTAGGACTGTTCTTTACACTAAACGGTATTACTAGGTATTTAAAGAGTCCCTATTATATATAAAAGGCTATATACTTCTTATCTCCTTCTCGGACACGAATTTGATTGAAGGCAGCGACTATATTAAGCTTTGTAAAATATTGTGCCTTTACTAGGCGGTTGAGCGTCTCTTAGATTAAGGGGATTGGATATTGGTTTTAAATCATAATTATATTTAGAGCTTAATAATTAATATAGAATCTTAAGCCTCCTCCTAGCTTTTTAATGAATAGTATAGGTAAGGTAAATAGAGATTAACTAGGGCGAATAAATCCTTTTTCTAGATGCTTATTAAGGTATTATTGCATTATAAGCAGTTCTTCCTATGATATACCATATAGCGGTCCGAACTTTGGTGTTATATTAGGTTTAAGTTCTATCTTAAAATCGTATATATCCTAATATGGGGGTAGTTGGTTTGCGAATCTTTTCTTAAACTTATTAATTAGATTGTGGTACTCTTTAAGTATAAGAGATTAAGGGTTAATATATTGCTTTAGTTCTAGTGCTTTCTTAATATCTTCTATAGTTATAGCGAAGATTTTATGGTCTCGTTTTCGTACTAATAAAATAAAAGGTGCGGCTTATATTATACGAATTTTAAGAGGTTTTGGTGTAACGTCTTCGCATTCTTTACTACTATTAGTAGTTATAGCTGTATTGTTTTGGTTCGGGGTCCGTAGTAGGGGTAGTTTATATTATATTAAATTTAAATAATCTTGTGCATATTTATAGGGTTGGTGGTGTTTTAAGTAATAACTTTAGTAGTAGGTTGTGCGGAATTTTAGTATTTCTTTAACCCAGCTAATTAAAGGGTTGTGTCGTTTTAGCCATCTATATCCAAGTATTATCTTATATTGCTTTAGGGGTATTACAAATAAGAAAATGTATTTAAGGTATTCGCCTATTTGTATTTTTATAAGAGCGTAGTATGTTAATTCACTATATATTAAGGGTTTGCCGTTAAAGCCTTATAGGCCTTAGGGCTTATTAAGTTTCTTTAAATTTAGGCGTTAGGTTTTTATATAGTTCGTATTAATAAAGCCTATGCTAGTAGCTCCGCTATCTATAAGAATTTATACTTCCTTCTATTTTCTAAGTATTTGAATTTCGCTAAGTATATTAAGGGAGTTATATTGTGTATTAGCGCTGGAAGAGCCTAGATACTTATACTTTTCCACTTCTTATTCTAAGGCGCGACTTAGCCCTAGGATGATTTATTTTCCGAGTTAGCTAAGGGTAAGATGCTTTATAACAACTGGGTATAATTTGTAGAATAAGTATAGGTTAAGGAGCGAGTACGGCTTAAAGAATAAGTGCGATTTAAGAAGTGGGTGTGATTTAAAGACCAGGAGGAACTACAGCGGACTTTTTTAAAAGGGTGAGTTTGGCAATTCCTTTAAATATATCCTTTTTTACCACATTTAAAGTATTCTTCATTTGTGGCTTAAGTTCTTTATTTATTGGTTCCTAAGGGTATATAAGATTAAGTAGTATTAAGGTCCATAGGGTTATATATAGGACTTTTTAGGTTTGGAGAGGGATCGCGTTTTGGGGTATATATTAGTTTTATAAAGTTTTAAACGTAAGGCGTAGTTAGCTTTAGAAAACGAGTTTGTTTGTTATATTAAAGGTCCTTATTAATTCGTTAACACATTATAGCGAATTTAGGTAGGTTTTTTAGCAGTTCCCTACCTACTAACTAGGCTCTAATCTTATCCAAAATAGCTTATTAAAGAGTAGCAACTTTAGCGGCTTTATTCCAATCTAGTTTACTAATAAGGCCTAAAAATTCCAAAAAGAAGCTAGTAAATTCTCGGTTCCGTTATTATAGGTTTTTAAGTTTAGTGACAGCTATATATTCGCGGCTGGCGTTATTATATATTCGTTCTAGTAGGGAGATAAAGATTTCAAAACTAATAAAGGTGCTATTATGGAAGAATGGATCTATAGTTTATACAGCGTCTTTGCTTAAACAAGACATTCTATAGCTAATTTTGCTAGCTTTAATGGGGTATCGGTTATAGTTTATTAAGAGTTTAAGATAGAGCTTGGTTATAAAGGGATGTAGGTTATTTTAATTTCTATTAAATATTGGAGGATTAGGGAGCTTTTTAGATTTTATAATAGGTATCGAATTTGTTATAGATATGGGTTGAGTTACTATTACTGGTTTAAAGTTCGCGTTTAAGGGGCCAGGTTTGGATACAGTTATATTAATTTTGTTTATAGGCGGTGTCGGGGTCTCTAATATAAATGCTTAGACGTTACGGAGTTCTTTACAGAGTGCTTCTATTAATCGCTGATGCTAGGCTTCTAGTGCAGCCTACTGCTAAGCTAAGGCATCTGTAAAGGACTGTTGTATTATGGTTAACTGTTCCCTAACTAGGGATATAATACTCATAGTTATTAAAGAGGATTTGGGTTCGTTTGCCATTTTAATAGTAGTTGTTTTTTTTAACGTAACGTAATGTAAGGGCGCGAAGAGGCTTTGGGGAAGATTTAAAGGAACAATATAAATTCTATCTAAATCTAAGGGTATATAGCTCTTAAAGAGAACAAGACGTTGCGTAAAGAAGAGAAAGGAATAACCAGAGAATCTTATAATTAAATAGTTAGGGGTCTTGGTCAATGCGTGCGCACGTACGCACGCGGACAGACTTCGGTAGAATTCGATTGATCTGGCAGAACTTGGCAGAAGTCGATTAAGGCGTCAAGTTTATCTGTCGAGTGTTTTACCAAGACATTCCTACTATAACTAGGCTAGTCCTGTTACAGGTGTGGGCTAATAAGTAAAGGAAGTTGTTTAAAGAACTTAAAAAGTTGTTTACCTAGAAACCAATCCTTAAGATTTACCAAAGTTAAAAACGGTTGTTAAAATAGATATATTAGACTTCGCACTAGGAGCATGCTTGCTATAGAAGCACTAGGACGCATAGTATCCAATAGCGTACTATAGTTAAAAGATAATACCACTAGAACTGAACTATGACATCTATAATAAGGAGTTGTTAGGTATAGTTATAGTATTAAAGAAATAGAGAGCATTCTTACAAGGCATAGAGAAACCGTTTATAGTTAAGATAGACTATAAGAACCTTATAGGATTCCTAATAATAAAGGAACTCAACTAAAGATAGGTTAGATAGGCAGAAATGCTTTCAGAATACCATTTTAAGATTTAGCATACTAAGGGTATAGACAATGCACGAGCGGACGCTCTAAGCAGAAAAGCTGAATTACAAAACGATAAAAAACTATTAGGGGCTATATTGCGAAAAGATAAAGATAGATTAATTAGGTATAATTATCCTAAAATAGCGGCAATATAAGAAAGCCAAATCCACGAATTACCTAAGAGTAATTAGATATAGAAGATCTAAGAAGCATAAAATAAAGACCCGGACATGGAATAGAATAAAAATAGAGAAGTAATTTATGTTCTAAGGTCTATTACAAAGGAGTTTATTAAGTTATTTTATAAGGGACCAATTTAAGGACATAACAGAGCTACAGGCTTAGTATTAAGGCTTTAAGAGGAGTATATTGTTTAAGGAATCTGGGGGCTAGCAAGATAAGTTATAAGAAAATATCTAGATTGCTAAAGAAACAAACCAACGAGGTATAAGCTGTATGGAGGGCTATAACCTATTAAAATACCAGAGAGACCATAGGAGGTTATATTGTGGGACTTTATTATTAAGTTACCAAAGTTAAGAGATCCTATTACAGGATAAGATCATAACGCGATTTTAGTAATAGTGGATAAGCTTATAAAGTGGGGATACTTTATAGCGTATATAGAAGAGATATTAGTAGAAGATGTCACTAGAATCTATATTAAGGAAGTATTTATAAGATACGGAGCACTAAGTAAGGTTATATTAGACAGAGACTTAAGATTTATAGTAGCGTTCTAGGAGGTATTTTTAGCTAAATAAGGAGTTTAAGCAGCAACCTTAATAGTGTATTATCCGTAGACAGACGGATAGATAAAAAGGTTAAACTAGACACTAGAATAGTATCTAAGACATTATATTAACCACGTATAGAATAATTAGGTATCGCTATTACCAGTTATACAGTTTGCATACAATACAACACTATAAGAAGGAATAGGAATGTTACTATTTAAGGCGAACTATGGGTATAAGCTAAGAACATCGTTGTCGCTACGTTAAGTAAAGAAAATAAGTAGCACAGCTAAGTAAAGAATGGAGACTTTAATAAATCTTTATATAAACCTTAAGAAAACAGCTAAACTAGTATAAGAGGCCGTCGAAATCGGACTCTGCACCTGTACGTGGTGACGGCTACGAACCTGGTCTTTGAAGTTCAGATCTAGAGCCAACGCAGAGACGTCGCACAGCGTGCGGACAGGACCTGGTGGTGGTTGTGGGCGTTAAGGGCGGTGGTGAAAAATTTTTGGATGGTGAGATCTTGAAAACCACTACTGTTGGCCCTCTACAA
>Ga0307507_10003657_pt1 | contig 29133 bp, 6 predicted proteins | sample 7_EM_MG_FD_207223 | JGI IMG/M metagenome (GOLD analysis project Ga0307507, IMG submission 207223) | Populus trichocarpa ectomycorrhiza microbial communities from riparian zone in the Pacific Northwest, United States - 7_EM | ecosystem: Host-associated > Plants > Roots > Unclassified | place... | reverse complement strand
CTTATCTTTTCCTAATAGTAAGATATTAAAAGACATTCTAACTGGTCTCCCTTTAATAGTTAACTAAATAGGTCCTGTTTTAAGATTAATAATGCCTCCTCTATAGGCTATCTAATCTCCTAAAATTGTTATAAGTAGATATAGGTGTTTCTTTTGTCTATATAGTAACCCTATTCTTTCTACTACTACTAGTAATATATGGTTCCTTATTACTTTACTATCTACTAATACTTTGAACTGCTAATCTTGCTACTAGATATATAAATTTAGGTATTATTTTTAAATTCCTTTAAGGGTTTAAGGCTTTAACACTAGTTCCCTTTAGTTTTATACGCCTCCCCTTTTTCTAACTGTTAGCTGCTAGATCCTGCTTGTACTTAGTCCACTTTTAGCTAATACTTAGTTTGTTTCTTTTCCTCTACATGCTATAGACAAGTGTTCTTTAGGCAGTCCTACTACTATTATCTATTTAGGCATTCTTTTGTAAGGAATCTTCTAGGTTAAAGTATTAGGTCCCCTTAACTCTGTACTTCTACTAGGTGCTATCTATGCATATACTTAGTGTCCCTAAACCGCTTTTCTTCTAGTGCCCAATATATCCTTACTAGTTACTTTTAGTTCTTATCTTTTAGTACCTAGTGCATATTACACATATAAGCTATATAAGCTATCTATAATAGTGTATAATATGCTAGGTGACTTAGGTTAACTCTTAGCTTATTTTTGTCCTTAAGTTTAAACCTATACCTAGTTAACCTAACCACTGGTATCTCTGCTGTAGGTATTAAGATTTATTATTTACTTCTCTAGTCCCTAGATCCCTCTTCTAGGTTCCTTAATATTATAATTAATGCTCCTTTAATGTGACTTATGCGTTTTTCTGTAATGGGTTGGTCTTGGACAACTTTTTTGTCTAGCTATATATAAAAGTCTTCCTATTTGTTGTTATGTTGTTGCCTATACCACTTTCTATATAACTGGTTTAGTGTATATAGTCTGTCTATAAGAAAGTACCTTGTTATTACTATATCATGACATTCTTTGGTATGTCTTTCTTTAAATCTAACTAGAATGTCTAGATCTTCTTCTTATTCCAGTTTATTTAACTACTTTACCCTAGGTGTCCCTACGCTCGGCCTATTAGTAACTCTTTGTATAGGTGCTCTGTCCCTTATATAACCTAGCATAGCTAACCTCTTGTCTAGCTTTTGCTCTTGCTATATAATAATTCTTTGTCTAAACTTATCTATAGTTTCCTATTTTTTGCGTCTTATAGCTAGATCCTTAAAGTTGTCTTACTTCCTGATTTTAGTATTAACTTTTTAATCTTTAGGCTAAATACTGTGTTTACCTAGAACTATTATAGTCCTTATTTATTTCTTAAAATCCTAGCTTCCTAATAACGTTCTTATTTGTTCCCTAAACTTATAGTTCTTAAACTTACATCCTATACTTATTTGTTTATTACTAAACTAAATTACTGCGCTTTCCTATTAGTTTTTATCTGTTGTGGGCTCTTAAGCTATTTTTATTGCGTTTTATAAGTCTAGAGCTTTCCTTATCTCTTCTTAAGAATCTTGGACCTGTGGCCTTTTACCTTTTATAAGTGGTAAGCTAGTACTAGCAGTTATCTACTTATTTAATTATCTCTAGATATTACTCCTTCTATCTTATAAAGCAATGGATGCTGTATTTAATGGTGTTATAATACCCATTACTAATCCGCGTTTTGTAGTGGTTTTAGTCTCTACTTCTATTATATTACTAAGGTGTAAGTGCTCCTAGTTAGCCTTATTTTCTTCCTTATTGCTATTAATTAATAAGTACTCTGATTTTATTATTATTGTTACTGATCTTTGTCTATATATTGCTTTAACATCTTAATCTAGCTTATAGAGTTAATCTTATTCTTTGTCTAACTCTTTGGTTCCTTTAAGCCCTTTTAACTCTGGCTCTTGCGGCTAATAGCTTGCGCTATACTTAGCGTCCTTATAAATTTGGCATGCGTTGTTGTAATAAAACGTAAAGTGCTTAATTAAATACTCCTTAGTCCTGCGCAATATTCCTATATCCGCGTTATTGTACTCTAATAACCTAGTGCCCTTTACCGCGTGGTTACTTTAACTACCTCTATAGTCTCTAGCAAAATGACCTTGTTTTCCACAATTTATATAAGCTCTATTTTTAAACCATTTTTCTTGTTGTGGAGTCCGCCTAAACATCTTCTACTACTAAGATCCTTAGTTTAGCCTCTACTCTCTAGTCCTATAATTACTTAATCCTTAACCTTTAGGTTTCTATAGTTTCTTTATCTATCTCTTAGGCTTTTTAGTACCGCTTAGGTCCATTAGCTCTGCACCATTCTATGGTTTTTAGCTCTATATTTGCCAATGCGTACTCTACGCCTTATATAACTGTGGAACTCTGTCTTGCCCTTTCTTAGCTTGTTCCCTTTAATAGATCCTATTGTTAATCTTTATTAACTAATCTATTAAGTCTTGTAGACTTTCTGCATCTTCTATTAGGATAATTGCGTCCTAGACTTTAGCCTTAAGTCCCTGTTTGTACTGTGCTATAAGCGCCTTATTGTTCTATTTAACCTATATAGCTAGTGTCTAAAACTGTATTATATACTCTATTACTGAGGTTTGTTATACTAGGTTCTAAAGCTTTTATTTTGCTGTGGTTGTTGCCTTTAGGTCTCTAAATATCTGCGTTAACTGTTCTACAAACCCGTTCTAACTAGTAAATATATACTGTACATCTTAGTTAGTAGTTGTTATACTATTTGCCTATATTTTGGTAAGATAAGGTTTAAACCACTTAAGTGCTTGTCCTGTTAGGAATAACCCTGCGTACGCCACTTGGTCCAATAATATTGCCAACTTTACTCCTTCCTGTATAACCTTGAAATGCATCTGCGTAAGGAACCCCTTAAGCTTTAACTTCTCTTCTAAGAACTGTTTAATTAAAGGTAACTTAACCTTTACTGCTCTGATTCCATTAATGCGTTCTTTAAGTATTCTATTATTATTTTATAAGTAATTAACTATTTCCTGTAACTAACCTTGCGTAATTAACTAAGAATCCGTATCTGCCATACTGGTATCCCCGCCTAAGGTAGTAGCTGCCGTTAATGGCGTCGTGACTGGTGCTTTAGGTGGCATGTTGTTTAACTTTATTTAATACTGTAACCTTAGTAGTGAATATATAACGGAACCTTATAGCAAGAACTACGGTAGGTCCTATTATTAGGCCGGGTATATAGATATAAATAGGTTAACAATATAATAACAACTAGTGGGGTAGTTGCCCAACAGATTAACTCTAATTGTATTCTGAGATTTACTATAAAGAGAGAACTATCTGGGTAGGGACTGTGGTCCTTTAAATACATAACCATATGCCTAAGAAATCCCTTTACTCTATGAGGTACGTGTGCTCTATCTGCTCTATTACAGATTATATAGATCATACAGATCATATAGATTACATTACGTGACCTCGGCTACTATTCCTTGTCATATGGTTCCACTAGATCTATCCTAGACTGTGCCTATATCAACTAACTAGCTTCCGCCGACTCCTCTCTAAGTAGTCGTAACATTGTACTTAAGCTGTCCGTAACAACTTTAAGAGGAGTATATTATTTAAGAAATCTAGAGATTAGCAAGAAAAATTATAAAGGAATATCTAAATTATTAAAGAAATAAACTAATAAGGCATAAGCTATATAGAGGGCTATAACCTATTAAGATACTAGAGGGACTATAAAAGGTTATATTATAGGACTTTATTATAAAGCTACTAAAGTTAAAGGACCCTATTACTAGATAAGATTATAACGCAATCCTTATAATAGTAGATAAGTTAACTAGGTAGGGCTACTTTATAGCATGTATAAAAGAAACCTTAGCAGAGAATATAGCTAGAATCTATATTAAAGAAGTGTTTATAAGATATAGAGCACTAATAAAGATTATATTAGATAGAGATCTAAGATTTATAGTAGTATTTTAGAAGGTATTCTTAGTTAAATAAGGGGTTTAAGTAGTAATGTTAATAGCATATTACCTATATACGGATAGTTAAATAGAGAGACTAAACTAAATATTAGAGCAATATTTAAGGCATTATGTTAATTATATACAAAACAATTGGGTATTATTGTTACTAATTATATAGTTTATATATAATATAACACTATAGGAAGAAATAGGCATATTACCTTTTAAGGCGAACTATAGGTATAAACTAAGAACATTATTATCGCCATAATAAGTAAAAAAAATAAGTAGTATAGCTAAAGAAAGAATGGAGAACTTAATAAATCTTTATAATTACTTTAAAGAAATAGCTAAACTAGTATAGATAAGGATAAAAAGGTACTATAATGCTAAGAGATCTAAGGGACCAGATCTTAAGGAGGGGAATAAAGTATAGCTCCTATACAAAATTTTCAAGAGCTGATGACTAGGTAAAAAATTGGACTATATTAGACTAGGACCATTTATAATTAAAATAAAGATTTTAAAAGTTATATATAGACTTAACTTCCTAGAAAAAATAAAGATCTACCCTATATAGTATATAGGAAGATTAAGCTACTAGTTTATAAGGCAGATATATATAGAGGACAAGAAGAAGATAAATATAGAGGACAAGAAGAAGATAAATAGGAAGTTTTAAGGATTATTAGTTATAAGGATATTAATAATAAAATATAGTATAAGGTTAAGTAGATAAGCTATAATAAGACTACCTAGGAGCTACTAGATAATTTAAAAAACGCTATAAAAAAAAGGGGGTAGAAGTATTAGAAGACATTAGATTAGGTAGTATTAATAAAGAGGGATTACTAAAGAATAAATTATCTAAGGGGGACTTAAGAGGAGCAGCTACTATATTACTTAAAGTTATTTCTATCTTTGGAAGAAATAAATCCTTTTTTTATTATCTTTTTTTATTTTATAAAGACCCTATTTAGTAAGATAAAGTTCCTTTAAATAAACCTTCTTATAACCCTTTTTAAGACAGACTAACTAAGCGGAGGCGTTTATTTAATTCTTTAGGGCTTTTTGTTTATAAATAGAGGCAGTAAAATAAGTAGAGGTTGTGATGGTGCTAGGGCGCGTTACCTGTTACCTTGCCGTTTCTTAGGCAATTTGCCGCAATTTGCCGTTTTCTGGGCAATCTGCTAAATTCTGCCATATTCTGCCAAGTTGCTATTAGCTCGCTTACTACTAGCGCCTTAACAACCCCTTTGTATCTTGCTAGTCTTTACTAGTCTTCTTCTTCTTCTTAGCTTAGTATTCTTATATAGTAACAATCTACAAGCTTTAGTTTAGAAGCACTTGTACAAGCCCGTTACATTATACTAAGCTCTCCCTATATTACCTGGGAAGGCCTTAATAATATCCCACCCTAAAAGAAAACCTTTATCTACAACAACGCGTTAACGCGTTATACTCAGACATTAAAAAAACTCACACTACTATGCCTAAGAAGGCCCTAATAATATCCTACTTTATAGGCCAGACTATACTTAACCTGCACCCTAAAAGAACCCCAGAATTAAAACTAAATTATATAATTCTAATACACCTTAAGAAGTCAATAATGGCACCTAAAGTAAGCTTATTTAAAAGACCTACTTTTACCTAAGAGGAACATAAGATCTAATTAGGATTAGAAATTAAAGATAATATTATTATTATAGGTATAAATAAGCAGATTTGTGCTCTTGCAGCTAATTAAAAGGTTAATTGTCTTTAAGCCTAAAGTATATAAGAGACTCTAAAGGAGATTCTAAAAAGCCTTACTACCTTATAAAACAGCCTAGCCTCCCCTTTATAAAGCCTTAGTTAACCCATTTACTTAACTAAATATAATATACCAGAGAGTACAGACACAATAATAAAGCAATTAAAGTCCGTTAAGCTCCCTAACCCCCTACTATTATTAGACGGCATAGACTTAACCTTTAAGAACTAGAGAATCTAGGTACAAGGAAAGCTTTATATTAACTATACCTATTTCCCCTCTAAAGAAGCTAAAATGCTTTACCTCTTTAGTTAAACTATTAGGGATGCCTAGTAATACCTCTAGGCTAAGTTTAAGAACAAGTTACCTATTTAGTTTATATTTATTAACAAAATTATATAGTATCTGGCTGCTATTTATGTTAATCTAAATAAAGTACGGGATGTCTATTATAACTATAATCGCCTAATAATAAAGTTAAACTAATCCTTTACTAAGTTCCAGACTTAATTCTTACACCTAGCCAAAGAAGGCCAGGTTCCCCCTAAGAACTACTATTTAGACCTATATATAATAAACTAATAGTCTAACTACAAGAGAAAATCGCAGTAGCCTTAGATAACCTACTAACCTAGCAAAGACTTGTAGCCTAATATTTATTATTAGATTTAGAATTAAAATAAATTAACACTTGTTCTAATTAACTAAAGCGGCCCTATAGCAACTATAACCTATCTGCTATACCAACAGGAGCTAGCGTTAGAAGATAAACTATAACCGTCCTTATACTAAAAGCGGTTATAACTGCCTACTTATAAGCCTCGCCCGACCCGCTATATACTACACCTTTAGCTAATGCTTGTTATAATACCCTAATAAACCCTACTATAGTTATATACTTTAATTGTGGAAAGGATAGTTATTTTGCCTTATCCTACCTAGAGCCAAAAGATATGGGCGATATTAAGGAGATAGAGGAAGAAGAAATGTGTAATAAGTTAGGAAAAGAAGAATCCTAGGAAAAAACTCCCCCCTAGGGTATCTTATTAATCTTAAGGAAATTAATTTAAGTTAGCTAATAGGTGGAAAATACTTTATAGTTCTATATATAGTATCTTAAAATAAATATAGAGTTAATATAACTGCCCTTATTAACACTAGAGTAAATAACTTTGCCTTTATAAATACTACTTATGCAAATAATATTACTAAGTTCTTAAATATAAATACTACCTAACTAGAGAAGCCTATCTAAGTAAAAGGCTATAATGGCCAAGCTAGTAAGCCAGTTACCCATATCTTAAAGCTATATATCGCTATTAATAGACAGCGCTAATTTGGTATCTCTTTCTATATCCTAAACCTAGGGTCCTATAATATAATCCTTAGCCAAAAATAGATGTCCTATTTTAATATTTGGCTAAATATTTAATAAAGATAGTTTATCTGGCCGGAGAATAGACTAAAGTTACCCTCCTTTACTAGAGAAATCCGTACTAACTGCTAAACACTAGCTGTAAAGGTTGACCCTATCTACTAGTAGGATATTAGGGTCCATAACCTAGCCTTTACCTAAGAAGATGCCCGCTATAAGGCTGGTAGGAACTCTATACCAACAAGGATACTCCCCTAAAGAACTATAGCTAAAAAGGACTCTACTTATAGAAGTGGAACGGATAGTAATATAGACAACTTCTAAATTGCGGAGATCCGGCTAATAGGGAAGAGGATATACTAATAGGATATAGAGGATAACCTTTAGAAGATGTAACAAGAGCTAAAAGGAGTAAAGATAACGCCAATACGCTAAAGGCCCCTAAGACTATGGACACCCCTACTATTACATAACCTCCCTATAGTAGATATTGCGGCAATTAGCGCTATAGGTTTTTACTTTAATATATATTAGAAGGACAATAAGGTCTTTATAACTAGCTTATATAAAATTAACTAGATTATTAATAAGAAGGAAAAAGGGCTAGTAGAGGAAACTAATAAGGAGCTAGTTAAGCGCCTTCTCCCTACGTACCTCTTAGACTATAAAGACGCGTTCTTAAAAGCAGCTTTAGATATACTACCCCCCTACTAAACCTATAATTATAAGATTTAACTAGAGGCCAATAACTCCCTAGGCTACAGCCCCCTTTACTAGCAAACTATAAAGGAACTAAAAGCAACTAAGTAGTACTTAATTAATAACCTCTATAAGGGGTTCATTAAGCCAAGTTAGGCCCCTTTTACTTCCCTTATCCTATTTATAAAGAAACCTAATAAAGGCCTTTGTTTTTGCATTAACTATTAAAAACTAAATACTATTACTTAGAAAGATTACTACCCTCTCCCCCTAATTAATAAGACCCTTATATATCTAAGCCGAGCCAAAATCTTTACTAAGCTTAATATCCGCTAAGCTTTTTACTAAATTAGGATGGACCCTATATTAGAAGATCTAATAACGTTCTATATCCGCTATGGTTCTTATAAATATAAAGTCCTTCCTTTTAGATTAATAAATAGGCTAGCCATATACTAACGGTATATAAATAATGTTCTTTTTAACTACCTTAACAAATTCTATACAGTATACCTAGATGACATTCTTATATACTTAGACAATAAAATTAAGCACTAAGTTCACATTAAGAAGGTCTTAGAGAGGCTACGGAATATAAGTCTATAAGTTAATATTAAGAAATATAAATTTAGAGTAAAATAAACAAAGTACCTTAGGTTTATTATTAGTATAGAAGGAATTAAAGTTAACCCTAAGAAGGTTAAGGCAATCTATAACTGGAAACCCCCTTATACTATAAAAGGAATCTAGTCCTTTCTAGGCTTCTATAACTTTTACTACCAGTTTATCTATAACTATAAAGTTATAGCTAAGCTTCTTATACAACTAACTAAGAATAACACGCCTTTTATTTTTAATAATAATTATATAAAAGCTTTTAAGGAGTTAAAGGACCAACTTATCTCCTCCCTAATTCTCCGTTACTATAACCTAGACCTTAAATTAATGCTAGAAATGGACGCCTCTAATAGAGTAGTAGTAGGGGTTCTCTTATAGTTATATCTAGATAGCAATTAGTACCCTATTACGTTCTTCTTAAAGATAATAGCCCTAGCGGAGTATAACTACAAGGTGCATAATAAGGAAATGCTGGCTATTATATAATTATTGTCCTAGTAGTGTGTAGAGCTTAAAAGCACAGACTCTTAGATTAAAGTCTACACTAATTATAAAGCCCTTAAGTATTTTATAATAATAAAGCAGCTTACTAGTTAACAGGTCTAATGAGCTAAAATACTCTCCTAATTCTTCTTTATAATTATATACCGCCCTAATAGACAAAATTTTAAAGCTAATACTCTTACCTAGAAAGAACAGGATGTAAAACCATAAGATAAACTAAAGGCTTAGCACTAGATATATGCCCTCCTTTATCCCAAATAGCTTAACCCGCGTATCCTTAAGGAACTAAGCTCTAAATGGAATAAGCTAGCGCCTATAAAAGAAGAGATCCTAGATAAACTAATAGGACTAATTAACCGTATCCTAATCGCGAACCGTATAGCTAAATCCCTAAAAGCCCTCCGCGACTAAGCTATAGAAGGCAACCCTAATTTAGAAATAGAAGATGGGCTGCTTTTATACCAAGAATGGCTTATAGTTCTAGACGTTAACAACCTATAAACGGAGCTAATCTATAAAGCCCACTGCTAAGTCTTTATAGCGCACCCTAGTTAAGACAAGACCTACTAACTACTAGCGCCTCGCTACTACTGGCGAGGACTCCTATCTAATATAGAATAATTTATTAGGAATTATCATGCTTGCAAATAGGCGGATAACCCCAGTGATTGCACCCCTAGATAGTTATAACCACTGCTAGTTCCTAAACGCCCTTAGTAGCATATTATAATGGACTTTAAATTATTCCTAAAGGACTAATATGGCTATAATATGGCCTTTATAGTAGTTATCCAACTAAGTAAGCAGGCTGTTTCCCTCCCTTACTTTAAGACTATAACTATAAAAGATATGGCCCGTATATATATTAACAACATTTACCAGATCTATAGCGCTCCTAAGTTAATTATCTCCAACTATAAACCCCAATTTATATTAGACTTTTAGGATGAATTCTGCCGCATCCTTAGGATTAAGATTAAGCTCTTTACTATATTCTACCCTTAGACTAATAGCTAAACTAAGATTATAAACTAGTACCTTAACTAGCAACTTTGCCCCTTTATTAATTACTACTAGGACAACTAGTTAGAACTACTACCTATAATAGACTACGCACAGCTTACGCTCCCCCATAATAGTATAGGAATGTCGCTATTTAAGTTACTCTATGGATATAAACCACGAATATCCTTTAATTAGGATAGACCTATAGGACCTATAACAGCCCGCAAACGCCTTAGCTATAAAGAGGCCCAGACATTTGCTAAGAGAATGTATAATGCCTAGGAGACTGCCTAAGCAATTATAAAAAGGGTATAAGAGAGGAAAGAGGCCGATATAAACTAATATTGCCGCGAGGTAGACTTCTAAGTAGGAGATAAGGTATAGGTATTAATAAAAAACTAGAAGACCTAAAGGCTAAGCTATAAACTAGACCACTAAATAGCTGGCCCTTATAAAATCCTTAAGAAGGAAGGGTACTCTTTTAGGGCTAAGCTACTAGAGTTAATAAAGATCTACCTTATCTTCTCTTTAAACCGACTGTAAAAGGCTATAGACAACCCATTACCTAAACAGTATAACAATCCCCCGCCACCAATTTAGATTACAGAGGATAAGGAATAGGAAGTTAAAGAGATTTTAGCAGTTAAGAAGGACTATAGTACCTTAAAATACTATACGAGCTAGGTAGGTTATAACAAAAATCTAAAATGGTACCCCGCATCCAATTTTAAGTACTCTCCCTATAAGCTATAAGATTTCTACCTAGCCTACTTAGACCTCCCTAGACTACCACATAAACTAGACAGCTGGGTTAAATGCTAGGAGGAAGGGTTAGATAACTATAACAATCTAGATAATAATAAAGAACTTAGACAAAGCCTAAGGGCAGGCTTTTTTAGAAGGGGGGGGTGATGTAATAGTGCTAGGGCGCGTTACCTGCTACCTTGCCATTTCCTAGGCAATCTGCCAAGTTCTACCATATTCTGCCAAGTCGCTATTAGCTCGCTTACTACTAGCGCCTTGACAACCCCTTTGTATCTTGCCAATCTCTACTAGTCTTCTTCTTCTCCTTAGCTTAGTATTCTTGTATAGTAGCAATCTATAAGCTTTGGTTTAGAAGCACTTATATAAGCCCGTTACAGAGGTAGGTAAATAGGTAAGTAGGTAGGTAAGTAAGTAGATAGGTAGGGTAAGTAAGTAGGTAGATAGGTAGGTAAGTAGGTAGGTAAATAGGCAGGTAGGTAGGTAGATAAGTTAATAAATAAATAGGTAGAAAAGAACCGTCGCTATATTATATTAAATTATCTAAAATAATATAATTTATTTTCCTAGCCTTATAAATAGCCTTTAAATAGTCTTTGTTTATCTAAAATATACTATTAGTATAAAAGAGGTAGATAGCTCCAAATACTTTACTAAATATGCAGGTTATATATAGGCTGCGCGTAAGCTATATATAGGCTATATATTAAAAAACACAATATAGGCTAGTTGGTCGGGTTGCCAAATGCCCTTAACTGCACGCTAATTGCGTTAACTACTAACCATTGAGGCCATTTAGAGGGTACCATATTTTGCCAATATATTAGGTAGCCCTTAAAAAGCCCTTAGCCCTAGCTAGGTTATAAAAAAACTTATCTAGCTTAAATTAAACCCTACTAGATCTAAATTTGCCCTTAAAGGGTTCTAATATATTTATTAATAACTTCCTCCTATATAGATTTTAAGAGCCTTATAATAGCTTCCCAATATCTATCTTAAAGGATATTAGTATAAAGCTCTTAATTTTCTAAACTTAGGCCTAGGGAAGCTCCAGCTATAAAGGTAGTATTAATACTAGTAGCTAGAGCGGATTTCCTAATAAGCCTTAGGTTTTAAGTTAGTGTTTAAGTTAGATTACCTAAAGGGGTAGGCCCACTTAGCTTATAAGCAGTCTATATACCGCCACTATACTAATTATAAGCCGGTAGTCTTTTAGAAGGGTTTTAGTTAGGTCCCTAGTTAGATATATTAATAATAGAGTTTTCTCCCCACATGTATATAAGGAGTAGTCCGCGTGGGCCCAACAGGGATCTGAATCGGACGTTAAGCAATGAATAATAATAATATTAATATATTAATATATTTCTCTAGCATTTCTAGCTTAGGGGAAGATCTTAATATTGCCTCTAGCGCTTAGTCTTTTAATTAGCCTAGGTAGGGCTAGAGGGGTTTTAGTTACTTTCTAGTAGCGTTATATCCGTTATAAAGGGTGTCTATGTTTTTCTTAGCAGTAACTATAGGTATATAAGGGTTTTTAGGCTCCTGGTATATCTAGGTATTAGGGCTTATTTAGCTATCTTGCCTAGAGGCTTGTATTATCGCAATCTCTTACTATTGGAGGGACCTTCCTGCCTTAATGCGACGGCTTTCTATAAGGTATTTATAGAGTTTCTATTTAGGGCGTCGCAAGATTTTAAGGGAGGATAGTAGATATAAATAAATAATCTAGTCCTTACGTCAGGAAAAAATTTACCAGCATTTTCGCAGCATTTAGAGGCATTTGGCGGCATTTGGCAGCTAAATATACAATCCGCGCACTACGCTATGTAGCCTATGGTCTCAACTAAGAAGCGGCAAACTGCTATATTTAACAGAAACCGATAACGCGGTGCAGCTAATTGCGCATTTATAGCTACTTAGGCAAATAGTGCCTTTATTCCATTAAGCTTGTTTTATACTTAATGCATAATTAATATAATGCCCCCCTTGCGCATTTTATATATCTTGCTTACTTTAAGTAATAAATAAGCGTTGCTTATCCCGCGCACTTAATAGTACTTGCTTAATTTATGCGGTTGGTAATATATAATATAGTAATAGTTCTCTTCTACCTACCTACCTACTAACCTACCTGCCTACTTGCCTGCCTACCTACCTGCCTATCTATCTACCTACCTACCTACCTGTCTGTCTGTCTATCTGTCTACCTGCCTACCTATCTGCTTGCCTGCCTACCTATCTATCTATCTATCTACCTATCTGCCTGCTTACCTATCTATCTATTTACCTATCTACCTACCTGCTTACCTGTCTGTCTGCTACCTACTTACCTATCTATCTGCTTGCCTGCCTACCTGCCTACCTACCTACCTGTCTATCTATGTTAATGTCTGATTAATTTAAATTGTTCTCTATGGCTGATTGCTAGTTATATATTTAAACGGTGGTTGTCTAGGGTGCCTCTCTAGAAGGCTTTAATTTGATTTAGTAATAGGCTAATATTAAAGCTCTGGTTTAATTTAATCGATTAATTAATTAAATCGTTTGTAGTGTTTACTGGCTAGTTATTTAAATGGTTATTATCTAGTTCTGGTAACAGTTGTTTAGTTCTAGCAACGGTTGTCTAGTTCTAGCGACGTGTTATAGGACACCTCCATAACACCTTATACACGTCTACCTGTTCCCACCTATTTCCACCTATTTCCACCGACGTAGCAAGAAGAGACTGACCGCGAGATAACAATCTAATGGCAGTCTGCTGGCAATCTATAGCAATCTAATAGCAATCTGCCACATTCTGCTATATTTTGCCAAGTCCACTAAATCCTGCCAAGTTCTGCTAGGACCGCTACTTAAATCCTATTCTGCTCTGTATACGTGTTAACCAAGCAACCAAACTAATAATATATACCCTTTCTTCCCGTTTCCTTACCTTCTCTCCTTACGCAATGTCTTAACTTTATTATATAGTTTATATACATAGCTTAATAATATCTACTTCGCTATATATTATTACCACTTGTACTTACTCCGTGACACTACGTTGCGTAAAACCCTTAAAAACCTATACTCCGCCCCGCTCCGTTCAAAATGCAGAATAACCTTAAAGCCCCTATAACGGCTACTGATATTATATCCGCACTCTAAGAATAACTAGTAGATATATAAAAGTCCTTTATAGATGCCCTTGTATAAAACTAAGCTGCTATAGCTTAATAGTAAGCTAAATAAGAAGCATGGCACTAGAAAACAATTGAGGCCCTTTAAGAAGAAATTCGTACCCTTAAGACGCACACGCTAAGCCCTTAAGACCGGTCGCTATTACTAGAAGCCAATACGCGGAACGCAAGCCCTAAACTAGCAATAGTTATCCCACCAGTAGAACCGACTACTGCGCTATAACAATCTAAATAATTACTAGACCCCCTGATATTCACTAGTAAATAATAAGAACTCTAATTATTTCTAAGCCGGCTTAAAAATAAGCTAACTAGTAACGCTAACTGCTACCTAACTAAAGCCAACTAACTCTATTATGCCCTAAGTTAACTAGGAGGAGATGCAGCTGACCTTATTAAACCTCTTTAACCGAACTTAGTACTAAGCCTAATTATACTTCTTAAAGCTATGTATGGTGACCTAAACCGCTAAGCTACTGCTTAGAGAAAGATAAACTATATAACTTAAGGAATAAAAAGCTTTCTAGTATACTTCTCCGAATTTAACCGTTATATAAAAGAAATAGGCTAGAACAACTCCACACTAATTAACAGCCTTATTAAATCCCTAAGTCCTAAACTAAAAACCTCCCTAATAAGTGTAGACCTACTAGGAGCCCTTAACGCCTATACAAATATTATTAATAAACGGTATAATAATATACTATGCCTGACACTAAAGTCCACTCCTTGACATAATATAATAGCTCCGTAAATATTTACTAAGTTATTATCTCAGCCTAAGCACCCTAACGCCATGGATATTAACATAGGGACCCTAGGATACGCTCCGCTAGGGTCCCCTAAATAAGAACAACGCATTAAGCTAGGCCTTTGCTTTAAATGCGGAAGTAAAGATTATACCTCAAGATACTGCTCCGTCCCTATGCCCCAATACAATTTATAAACGGCTAATACTAATAACCATTTACCGTATTAATCCCCCAGTTACTGTCCCTAATTTTTACCTAGTTCTAGCCCTATATCTAGTAAGCACTACTTATAAGGATGAAGTTATAACTAATGTTCTGTAGGAACCTCTTCCCGCTTACTACTAAAAGGTATATTTTAGAGTTAAGTCGCTCTCTAGGATAGCTATATTATAGGATCTTGTTAAATACATTAAATATTGTAAACCCTAACTCTTAGGATTATAGTATAACTATTAACTGCCGTCTTTAGCAGAAAGGTTAATAAGCTAATACTTAAGTCCTAATTGATACAGGAGCTAGCGGTATAGGATTTATTAATAAGACTTTTGCGTAAGACAATAAGTTTACTCTAATACCACTTAACTGGCATATTAACGTATTTAGATTTAATGGTAAACGCACTGTCTTAGGCCGTATTACTTATATAGCGGCCCTAAGACTCTAATACCTAAACCACAAAGAATTAATTAAGCTCTTTATAACTACCTTAGGTTACCTAGTAATCCTTAAATAACCCTAGATGAAGCTATATAAGGTAATTATTAATTAGGACAACCTTAAGCTTCTATTTACTGCCTCCTATTATAAGCAGAAGTGCCTTACAACTCGCTGCTTAGACCCCGAACCAGAGTCTAAAAAATCCACCAGGATCTACTAGTCTAAAATTTCCACTAATGTCCACCCTGTACCCTAAACCAAGTAGAAGCTTAAGCTTAACATATAAAGGTACTAGAAGAACTGGTATTCTACTATAAAAAGGATACTTAAAAAACCTAAACCCAAATCTAATACTAACTCTATACCTAACACCAAACCCAAAACTATATAAGAAACTAAGGATAATCTAAGCCCGCTTAACACCTTAGATATCCACATAATTGGAGCTACCTTGTTAGTATGACTCGCTAGGAAACCTAAATACACGATCTTCGCTGTTATAATGGCCGATATTAAAAAGGCCTTAGTACCAAAGAAGTACACTAACCCCGCTATAAAAGTACCAGTAGAATACTATAATTATCTAGATATATTCTTATAAAAGGAAGCTAATAAGCTACCAGAACGCCGTCTATATAATTATAAGATTGTAGTTAAAGAAGGAAAATATCCTAGATTTAGACCCTTATACGGAATGTCCTAAAATGAACTCTAGGTATTATAAAAGTACTTAGACGAATATCTGGACAAAGGATTTATTAGAGCAAGTTTTTTACCTATAGCTGTACTAGTAATTTTTATTAAGAAACCTGGCAGTGGTCTACGCTTTTATATAAACTACTAAGCTCTTAATACTGTTACTATTAAGAACTAATACCCAATCCTATTAATCCAAGAGACACTAAACTAATTAAGTAAGGCTCGCTACTATACAAAGCTTGATATTATCCACGCATTTAACTATCTCCATATTGTGAAAGGAGATGAATGGCTTACTACATTTCATACTTAATACGGATTATTTAAATACTTAGTAATGCCATTTGGCCTTGCAAACGCCCTAAGTTTATTCTAACACTTTATAAATAACACCCTATGTCCATACCTGGACATCTTTTATACTGTTTATATTAACAATATTTTAATATATAGCAATAATCTGGCTAAATATTAAAAATATATTGAACTGGTCTTGTAAGCCTTGCGTGGAGCCGGCCTATAATTAGATATAGATAAATGCGAGTTCTATAAAACGGAAGTCCTATACCTTAGACTTATTATTTCTATAGATAGCGTATAAATAGACCCTAAGAAAGTTAAAGTAATTATAAACTAGCAAGAACCTAAGAACGTTAAGGACGTAAGGGCCTTTATAGGCTTCGCCAACTTCTACTAACGGTTTATTAATAACTTCTCCGCCTTAGTTTTACCCCTTATAGCCTTAACTTAAAAGGACAAAGCCTTTATCTTTAATAAAGAATATAAGAAGGCCTTTGCTTATCTAAAGGTTATATTTACTACTGTACCTATGCTCTAACACTTTAACCTAGACTAAATAAGTATTATAGAAGCTGACTCATCTAATTATATTACTAGAGGTATTCTGTCTTAATATAATAAGGAAGGAGTATTGCACCCTATAGCATACTTCTTAAAATAACTAAGCCTAGCCAAATGCAATTATGAAATCTATAATAAGGAATTACTGGCTATTATTAGATGCTTTAAGCAATGGTGACCAGAACTAAAAGGAACTAAATTCCTAATTAAAGTTCTTAGTAATTATAAGAACCTATAGTACTTTATAACCACAAAATAGCTAAGCCACTGTTAAGCCCACTAGTTAGAATATCTGTCTTAATTCTAATTCTTAATTATATACTACCTAGGCGTTTAAGGCTAGAAGCCCAATGCTCTAACCTAATATTCGTAAGATATACCAGCTTAAGAAGAAGTGCGCTCCTACTATAATTAGACTCTGCTTTATCCTAAGCTATTTAATCCCCCTGTTAAAGACCTTACGGTATATATCCTTAAAATAACTAATTAATTAATTAAACAGATTATAATTAATAAATACCTAAATAACGAGTTTATCTAAGAGACACTTAAGCTAATTTAAGATAGCGTTAGACGCTCTAAAAAGGTCTCTTTAAGTAAATGTGAAGCTTGCGGAGACCGCTTATACTACTAGAACCACCTAGTTGTACCTAACTATAACAAACTTAAGCTTAAGCTCCTTAAATATGTACATGATCTACTAGTAGCTAGTTACCTAGGCTAAGGAAAAACCCTGGAATTGCTCTAATAAGAATACCATTAGCCAAATATGCATAACATAATACGAAGATATGTCTTTTGCTGCCATACCTGCTAATAAGCTAAAGCTTTATATAAGACGTATAACGGCTTTTTAAAGCCACTGCCTATTTTAGATTAAAGATAGAAGGACATTTTAATTAACTTTATTATTGATCTCCCTATAAGCAAAGGCTACATAAATATTATAGTAGTTATAGACCAACTATCTAAGATAAGACACTTAATCGCCTGCCCTAATATATTAATACCTGCTATTACCCAACTGTTCCTGGATTATATATAGAAACTCTATAGGCTCCCTAAAATAATTATCTCTAATAGAGGCTACTAGTTTGTTTTAGCGTTCTGGAGAGAACTAACTACCTAACTCTGCATTAAAGCACTATTATCTACAGCTTACCACCTAGAAACGGATGGTTAAATGGAACATGCAAATACTATAATGGAATAGTATATTTGGATATACACGTTGTATTTGTAGGATAACTAGATAGACTGGCTTATATTTACTAAGTTTACTACAAATAACTCCGTTTTAGAAACTATAAAGGTCTCCCTGTTCCTGGCTAATTATAGCTAGTACCTGCGAATAGGTTTTAAACCCTTTAGTAATGTTCCTCGCCTAGCTTATTAGGCTTTATAAGTTGCAGAAATAAACGAATTTATAAAGAAGATGGAAGAGCTATAAGAGTTTCTTACTGATAAAATGATATAGGCCTAGTCTGTCTATAAAGCCATAGCAAATAAGAACTAAACCCTAGCACCAGCTTACTAAATTAGTAACTTTATCTAGCTAGACGCAAGAAATCTAAACATAAAACGACCTACTAAGAAACTTAATTAGAAGAACGCCGGCCCTTATAAGGTTAAAAAAGTTGTCTTTCCTTATGCCTACCAACTAAAGCTCCCTAATACGGTTAAAATCCACCCTATATTCCATATATTAGTCCTCCGCCCTACCGCCCCTACATTAAACACCCTACCTAGACAGATCTAAGACCCTCCCCCACTAGTTAAAGTAAATGGTAAGAATTAGTACCTTATTAAAAGAGTTGATGATATTAAGTATAATAAACGGAAATGCAAATATATATACCTTATAAAATGGAGAGGCTTTACTGAGCCCTTATAGGAACCCATTAACTCTATAGGACTTATATAAGCCGCAGAAGACTTTTACAAACTCTACCTAGAACTACTACAGCCCCATCTCGCAGAAGCTCGAGTTTAAAGGGGGGGTACTATTATGGGACACCTCTATAACACCTTATATACGTCCACCTATTCCCACCTGTTTCTACCTGTTTCCACTAACGCAGCAAGAAGAGACTAACCGCGAGACGACAATCTGATGGCAGTCTGCCGGCAATCTATGGCAATCTGACGGCAATCTGCTACATTCTGCTATATTCTGCCAAGTCCACCGAATTCTGCCAAGTTCTGCTAGGACCGCTACTTGAATCCTATTCTGCTCCATATATATGTCGACCAAGCAACCAAACTAATAATATATACCCTTTCTTCCCGTTTCCTTACCTTCTCTCCTTACGTAACGTCTTGACTTTATTATATAGTTCATGTATATAGCTTAATAATATCTACTTCGCTATATATTATCACCACTTGTACTCACTCCGTGACACGATGGTTGTCTAGTTCTGGCGACGGTTATCTAGTTCTGGCGATAGTCCTCTGCTGGCTGCCGTTCTGGTGCCTCCCTAGGTAGGGAGGATATAAGGAAGGAAGGATAGGTAAAAAATAAGGTGGATATATAGGGGGTATACTTAGTAGAGGCACGTGCAGAGGCTATTGAGAATATAGCGGGGACCTAATGCAGAGCCTCTGTACGTAGAGCTTCGCGTAGAGCTTTGTGTAGAGCCTCGTACAGAGCCTCTATATATAGAGCTTTGTATAGAGCTTTATGTAGAGCCTCGTATAGAGCCTTGTGCAAAGCTTTATATAGAGATTCGTGTAGAGCTTCGTGCAGAGCTTCTGCAGAGCTTTGTGCAGAGCTTTATGCAGAGCTTTATGCAGAGTTTTGTGCAGAGTTTCGTGTAGAGTTTCGTGTAGAGCTTCGTGTAGAGCTTCGTGCAGAGCCTCGTGCAGAGCCTCGTGCAGAGCCTTTGTATATAGAGCTTTATGTAGAGCCTCTATAGAGCCTTGTGCAAAGCTTTATATAAAGCTTTATATAGAGCTTTATATAAAGCTTTATACAGAGCTTTAGGGGTAATAATTTTAATATTTATTAATAAAGTATATATAAAATATAAAATTACTTAAAATTATACTTTTATGCATGCTTACTAATATTAATAAAGTATATATAAAATATAAAATTATTTAAAATTATTAAAATTATTAAAATTATATTTTTATATTTTTATATATACTTACTAATATTAATAAAATATATATAAAATATAAAATATATTATTTTTATTAATAATATTAAATTTATAAAAATTATACTTTTATGCATGCTTACTAATATTAATAAAATATATATAAAATATAAAAAAAATTATTTTTATTGATAATATTAAAATTCTAAAAATTATACTTTATATATGCTTAGTAATCTTATAGTTGGCACTTAGTAGCTAAATGCTAAGACTTAATTATAAGTGCCGCATTTAGCTGCTAAATGCTAATACTTAATTATAAATGCCGCATTTAGCTGCTAAATGCTAGGAAATGCTAGAAATGCTAGTGTAACGGAACCTTATAGCTTAGACTACAGTAGGTTCTATTATTAGGCTAGGTATATAGGTAAGAACAAAGTAACAACATAATAATAACTAGTAGAGTGGTTGCCTAATAGATTAACTCTAATTGTATTCTAAGATTTATTACAAGGAGAGAACTATCTATAGTAGGGACTGAGGTCCTTTAAATACATAACCATACTCCTAAGAAATCCTCTCTTATACATAAGGTATGTGTTGTCTATATTAAACATAACATCCCTTCCGTTTAATATAGTTAATATATTTAACGCCATGTAACCTTAGTTACCCTTCCTTATTATATAGTTCCACCAGATCTATTCTAGACTATACCTATATTAACTAACTAGCTTCCTGCAACTCTTCTCCAAGTAGTTATAATATTGTACTTAAAGCGTCCATAACCCTATCTCCCTCCTCTTTATCTTCGTCCTTAAAGATTCCTAATATCTCCAAGTCATTTACTAGAGGTGTAATATCCGTTTAATTAGTCTGGTTAATATCCTTGCTTATTATACCTAAAGCTTCTTCTTCTCTTTCTTAGGTTAAGTATTGCCTTCGTACAGTTTCCTCCATACTATTGCTGGGTGAAGTAATAGCAATCCCTTGCTCTCGTTGCGCTAAAGAGGGGTTGGTATGTGTTGCGCTAGCAAGTCCTTTATTTTAATAACCCTTCTCTTGTTCTAAGTGTACCAAAGCAAATATTTAATTGTCCTGCAATGTTCGCTCTATCTTTAATACTAAGTATACGCGTCCTATTACTCTTAACAGTCTTTAAGTTCCCTAAGTAACTTATTATAGGGTCTCGTATTTAATCTACTACTATAAAACTTAACGGTAAGCTAGCCTCTACACTGCTCGCGGTTTAACGTGCCTTAGAAGAGTTTACACGCGTCCTTAAAGCTCAACGTTTAGCTTATGCTCATCTTTAACGTCTTAAATATGTCTATAAGAAGGTCCGTTCTAAGGAGTAGAAACTGGTTTAACAGGGTTTGTCTAAGCTAGGTAATAAAAGAATTGGCTCTCCTCCTATAAGGGAAACAACTCCAAGTAGCTCAGCAATTGCTTCTCTTGGGTCCCCCTTAGGTAACTCATTCTTTAGCGATCCTTCTTTATTAATATTACCTAACCTACTTTCTTCTAATACTCCTATACCTTTCCTATAGCGTTCCTTAAATTGCTTAGTAGTTCCTAGGTAGTCTCACTATAGCCTATCTACTTTACTTTATACCACATTTTGTTATCTACATCCTTATAACTAATAATCTTTAAAACTTGCCATTTGTCTTCCTCTTGTCCTCTATATATATCTGCCTTATAAACTAGTGGCTTAATATTTCTATATACTAGCTCTAGTATTATAACGTATTATATAGGGTAGATTTTCATTTTGGCTAGTAGGTTTAACTTATACATAACTAATAAAATTCTTTACTTAACTTTAAAAGGTCCTAGTCTAACATAGTCCAACTTCTTACTTAGTCATTAACTCTTGAAATTTTTGTGTAGTAGCTATACTTTATCTCCCTCCTTAAGATCTGGTCCCTTAGATCTCTTAGTATTATAGTACCTTTTCATTTGTTTTTATACTAGTTTAGCTGTTTCTTTAAGGTCTGCATAAAGATTTATTAATGTCTCTATTCTTTGTTTAGCTATGCTACTCGTCCTTTTTGCTTAATATGGCGATAATAATGTTCTTGGCTTATATCTATAATTCGCCTTAAACAGTAATGTCCCCGTTCCTTCTTATGGTATTGTATTGTATGTAAACTATATAACTAGTAATAACAATACCTAGTTATTCTGCGCGTAATTAATATAATGCCTTAGATACTACTCTAGTGTCTAGTTTAGTCTTTCTGTTTATCCGTCCATCTGCAGATAATATACTATAGATATTACTACGCGAACTCCTTATTCTGCCAGAAACACTTCCTAAAATGCTACTATAAATCTTGGATTTCTATCCAATATAATCTTGTCTAGTACTCTATATCTTATAAACACTTCTTTTATATAGATTCTAGCGATATCTTCTACTAATATTTCTTTAGTGTATGCTATAAAGTATCCCCACTTTATTAGCTTATCTACTATTACTAAGATTACATTATAATCTTATCCTATAATAGGATCTTTTAACTTTGGTAATTTAATAATAAAGTCCTATAATATAACCTCCTATAGTCTTCCTGGTGTCTTAATAGGTTATAGCCCTCCATACGGCTTACGCCTTGTCGGTTTGTTTCTTTAGCAATCTGGATATTTCTTTATAACTTATTTTACTAGTCCCCAGATTCCTTAAATAATATACTCCTTTTAAAGTCTTAACATTAAGCCTATAGCTCTGTTATGTCCTTATATTATTCCCTTATAGAATTCCTTAACAAATTCTTCTGCAATAGACTTAGGTATATATATTGCTTCTCTATTTTTGTATTGCTCTAAGTCTAAATTCTCTGCCTATACTTCTTAGATCTTCTATATCCAATTACTTTTTAATAATTTATAGATCTAACTTTCTTTAGTCGCTATAATCTTTAGATAATTATACCTAATTAATCCATCTTAATTCTTTCGCAATAAAGCTCCCAATAGCTTTTTATTACTTTATAGTTTAGTTTTTCTGCTTAAAGCGTCTGCTCATGCATTATTTGTACCCTTAGTATACTGAATTTTAAAATGGTATTCTGTAAGCATTTCCGCCCATCTAACCTATCTTTAGTTGAGTTCCTTTATTATTAGGAATCCTATAAGGTTCTTATAGTCCGTCTTAACTATAAATGGTTTCTCTGTGCCTTGTAAGAATGCTTTCTATTTTTTAAGTGCTGCAACTATACCTAACAACTCCTTATTATAGATGTTATAGTTTAACTCTGGTGGTGTCATCTTTTAACTATAGTATGCCACTGGGTGCCATCCATCTTAATATTTCTATAGAAAGCACGCCCCTAGTATAAAGTCTAATGTATCTGTTTCTATAACCGTCTTTAGACCTGGTTAATAGATCTTAAGAACTGGCTCCTAGGTAAACAACTCTTTAACTCTCTTAAATAGTTCTTGTTATTCCTTTCCCTATGCCCACAGTTCCTCTTTCTTTATTAACCGCATAAATGGCTTAATATCCTGTAACCATTACGCTATAAACCTTCTATAGTAATTGCAAAACCCTAGGAACGATCTTAACTATATAACATTCTCTGGTTCCTGCTAATTTACTATAGCCTTAATCTTCTTTAGATCTATACTAAGTTGGCCTAGTTTAATAATAAATCCAATAAAATTAGTCTTCTAGGTAAAGAACTCGCATTTCTTAATTGCTACTAGCATCTGTTCTTCTTATAGTCTCTTTAAGACCTATTTAATGTATTCTCCATATTCTTCCTCACTCTCTAAGTAGATAATAATGTCATTAAGGTATACCATAATAAACTTATCTAGGTGTTCTCCTAATACACTATTAATTCGCTTCTGGAACGTTACTAGTGCGTTTATAAGCCCAAATTGTATAACTAATAGCTTATATAGTTCTTCCTTTGACCTAAAGGCTGCCTTCTATTTATCGCCTTTCTTAATCCTAATCTAATGGTACGCCTATCTCAGATCTATCTTTATAAAGATTTTTATATTGCCTATCCTATCTTAGATTTTACTAATTAAGGGTAAAGGATATCTATCCTTTCTAGTAATGCTGTTTAACTGTCTATAGTCTATACACATCCTAAGTTTTCCGTTTTTCTTTAGGATAAACAGTACTGGATACCCTACTAATAACTATAATGATCTAATGTATCCCTTTTATAAGTTCTCCTGGATAAACTCCTTAAGCGCTACTAACTCTATTTTAGTAAGCTTATAGATTAGAAAGAACTTTAGACTTATTCCCTCTTTTAACTCTATCTTATAGTCCTATGCTGCATACTTTAATAGCTTTTCACTTTCTAGTGACCATAACTTTTTACTATACTTGTGGTATTTCTTTGGTACATAACTTAAGCCTCACTCAGTCTTTTTGTACGTCGCTCTGACTTGGTACTATACCAACTTAGTTTACTATCACACTTTACGCCGTTATATATCCTTAATATTAACCTAACCTATAACCCAATCAATCTTTAGATTATACTCCTATAACCAAGGCATTTCTAGTATCGCCTTGTCCTGTCCTAATAATAGGATATTAAAAGACATTCTAACTGGTCTCCCTTTAATAGTTATCTAAATAGGTCCTATTTTAAGATTAATAATACCTCCTCTATAGGCTATCTAATCTCCTAAAATTGTTATAAGTGGATACAGGTGTTCCTTTTGTCTGTATAATAACCCTATTCTTTCCACTACCTTTAGTAATATGTGGTTCCTTATTACTCCACTATCTACCAACGCTTTAAACTGCTAATCTTGCTACTTAGCTCTTAAACTTAGGTGCTAACCCTAAATTCCTTTAAGGGTTTAAGGCTCTAATACTAGTTCCCTCTAGTCCTATGCGCCTCCCCTTTTCCTAACTATTGGCTGCTAGATCCTGCCTATACTTAGTCTAACTTTAGCTAATACTTAGTTCGTTTCTTTTCCTCTATATACCATAGATAGGTGTTCTCTAGGTACTCCTACTACTATTATCTATCTAGGCATTCTTCCGTAAGGAATCTTCCTAGTTAAAGTATTAAGTCTCCTTAACCTTATACTTCTACTAGGTGCCAACTATATATATATTTAGCATTCCTAAACCGCTTTTCCTCTGGTGCCTAATATATTCTTACTAGGTACTTCCGGTTCTTATCTTTAGGTGCTCTATGCATGTTATATATATTATCCACATAAGCTATCCACAATAGTGTATAATGCGCTGCATATTTTAGGTTAACTTTTAGTTTGTTTTTGTCCTTAAGTTTAAACCTATACCTAGTTAACTTGACCACTAGTATCTCTACTATAGGTACTAAGATTTATTACTCACTTCTCTAGTCCCTAGATCCTTCTTTTAGGCTCCTTAACGTTATAATTAATGCTCCTTTAATATGACTTATACATTTTTCCGTAATGGGTTGGTCTTGGACAACTTTTTTATCTAGCTATATATAAAAGTCTTCCTATTTATTGCTGTGTCGTTGCCTATACCACTTTCCGTATAACTGGTTTAATGTATATAGTCTATCCATTAGAAAGTACCTTATTATTACTATATTATAATATCCTTTAGTATGTCTTTCTTTAAACCTAGTTAGGATATCTAGATTCTTTTCTTATTCTAGTTTATCTAACCACTTTGCCCTAGGTGTCCCTGCACTTGGCCTATTAGTAACTCTTTATATAGGTGCTCTGTTCCTTATATAACCTAGCGTAGCTGATCTCTTGTCTAGCTTCTACTCTTGCTATACAATGATTCTTATTCTAAACTTATCCATAGTTTCTTGTTTTCTATATCTTGTAGCTAGATCTTTGTAGTTATCTTACTTTTTAATTCTGGTATTAACTGTTTAATTTTTAGGCTAAATACTGCGTTTACCTAGGATTACTGACGTTCTTATTCGTTCCCCAAACTTGTAGTTCTTAAACTTGCGTCCTATACTTATTCGTTTGTTACTAAACTAAGTTACTGCCCTTTCTTATTAGTTTTCGTCTATTATAAGTCCTTAAGTGTGTTTTATCTTGTCTTAAAAATCTTAGGCTTCTCTTATCTCTTTATAAGAATCTTAAGCCTGTGGCCTTTTACCTTTATTAAGTAATAAGCTAGCACTAGTAGTTATCTACTTGCTTAGTTTCTTCTAAACGTTACTCCTATTATCTTATAAAGCGATGGAAATTGTATCTAATGGTGTTATAATACCCGTTACTAAACCTTGTTCTGTAATGGTCTTAGTCTCTACTTCTGTTTTAACTTCTCTAAGGTCTATATACTCCTAGTAAGCTGCCTTTATTGCCTTATTATTAGTAAATACTTTACCTATATTAAATTTATTATCTTTAATGTCTAATCTATAAGCTGGTTTATTGGTTCCTCTAAACTTAGGTAATAATAGCTCCTACAGCTAATAGCTTGCGCCGTACTTAGCGTCCTTATAAATTTAGTATACGTTATTATAATAATACGCAAAACTATTAATTAAACACTTTTTTATTCCTCGCAGTGCACCGTTATCCCTCTATATATATGTGCCGTCTACTAGTCTAGTTCCCTTTACTATATAGTTACTCTAACTACCTCTATAGTCTCTGGCGAAATAACCTTGTTTTCCGTAATTTATATAAGCTCCATTTTTAAACTATCTTTTTTGCTATAAAGTCTGCCTAAATGTCTTCTACTGCTAAGATCTCTGGTTTGGCCTCTACTCTTAGGTCCTTTAATTACTTAATCCTTGACCTCTAGGTTTCTATAGTTTCTTTTCCTATCTTTAGGTTTCTTTAGTACCGCTTAGGTCTATTAACTCTGCGCTATTCTATGGTTTTTAACTCTATGTCTGCCGTTGCGTACTCTACACCTTATACAACTATAGAATTCTGTTTTACCCTCTCTTAGCTTATTCCCTTTAGTAGATCCTATTATTAATCTTTATTAACTAATCTATTAACTTTCTTAGAGTATCCGCATCTTCTATTAGGATAATTGCGTCCTAGACTTTAACCTTAAGTCCTTATTTATACTGTGCTATAAGCGCCTTATTATTCCACTTAACCTATATAGCTAATGTTTAAAACTGTATTATATACTTAATTACTAAAGTACGTTATACTAAGTTCTAAAGCTTTTATTCTACTATAGTTATGGCCTCCAGGTTTCCAAATATCTATATTAGTTATTCTGCGAACCCATTCTAACTAGCAAATATATACCGTATGTCTTAGTTAGTAGTTGTTATACCATTAGCCTATATTTCTGTAAGATATAGCTTAAACTACTTAAGTGCCCTCCCCGTTAGGAACAATCCTGTATAGGCTACTTGGTCTAACAATATTACTAACTTCGCTCCTTCCTGTACTACCTTAAAGTGCATTTGTGTAAGAAATCCCTTAAGCTTTAACTTCTCTCCTAAGAATTGTTTAATTAAAGGTAACTTAATCTTTACTACTCTAATTCCATTAATGCGTTCTTTAAGTATCCTATTATTGTCTTATAAGTAATTAACTATTTCCTATAACTGACCTCGCGTAACCACTTAAGAATCCTTATTGTTTATACTGGTATCTTCTAGCCCTAAGGTTGTAGCTATTGCTAATGCCGTTACAACTAGTGCTGCTCTTAGTGGTATGTTATTTAACCTTATTCAAATACTATAACCTTGGTAGTGAATGTGTAATAGAACCTTATAGCTTAGACTACAGTAGGTTCTATTATTGGGCTAGGTATATAGGTAAGAATAAAGTAACAATATAATAATAACTGGTGGAGTGGTTGCCTAACAGATTAACTCTAATTGTATTCTAAGATTTACTACAAAGAGAGAACTATCTATGGTAGGGACTGAGGTCCTTTAAATACACAACCATACTCCTAAGAAATCCTCTCTTATACGTAAGGTATGTGTTGTCTATATTAAACATAACGTCCCTTCCATTTAATATAGTTAATATATTTAACGCCATGTAACCTTGGTTACCCTTCCTTGTTACATAGTTCCACTAAATCTATCCTGGACCGTACCTATATTAACCAACTAGCTTCTTACGACTCTTCTCCAAGTAGTCGTAACATTGTACTTAAAGCGTCCGTAACAGCTAGCAAATGCTAAAATAGCAGAAAGGTAAAATTAGATACTAGTAAATTTTTTCCTAACGTAAAGCCAGCTACCCTTCTAAATGGAGTAGGAAGGATTTAAATATAAGGGGACTTTATAGATAGGGGGCTATAAGGCATAATTATAGGAATAGGATAGATTGGTAAGAGAGACGAATTCTTAAAGAGGTAAGGCCTTTAGGATCGTGGAGACTATATACTATGGGTACGTGCCTCCAGTATATGACTAGCGACTATCTAAGGGGCGTCGGGAGGTTGTTCTAAGGGCAACCCAAGGTGACCGCAATAATATCCCTTACACGAAGTCAAAATTTGGTATATTTTAGTGGGGCCTTAGCACTAAAATTGCGCTTTTCCCAAATAGGAAGGAGAAATCTCTTTCTGGGCCGTCCTCCGTATTTAGAGTTATTTCCCTTTACCTTAGCAAGCTTAGACCATAGAATTAATTAGCGGACATGCGTATATCCGCAAGCGGATATCACTAACCTTTTTGGTTAAAAAGTTGATTCTATAGTCTAAGAGACTTTTCCAGCGTTTCTTAAGCGATCAGACTTTTATTTATATATAAAGCAGTTACCTTCTTAAACGAAATTAATCTACCCCCCCATAATAGCTATTATCTTAGAAATACCGTTAAATTAATCCGCAGAAGCAGCTCTATAATTGATTAATATATCTACTCCATCAGCCCACGCGATGTTAAGCAGAAAGCGCCGCCGAACGAGCGATTAGCCTGCTTAGGCTCTGCATAAGGCTCTGCATGAGGCTCTGCACGAGGCTCTGCACGAGGCTCTGCACGAAGCTCTGCACGAAGCTCTGCACGAAGCTCTGCACGAAGCTCTGCACGAAGCTCTGCACGAAGCTCTGCACGAAGCTCTGCACGATGGCTCTGCGTACGACGGTTCTGCGTACAACGGCTCTACTACTCGGGCCCCGTCGGGTTCTTCGAATGCTGCGCAGCCCCCACCTAGTGGGGGCCTACACCCTCAACACAAAAACACCCTCAATACAAAATTAATCCTATATATACAATCCTACA
>Ga0307507_10003656_pt1 | contig 29144 bp, 23 predicted proteins | sample 7_EM_MG_FD_207223 | JGI IMG/M metagenome (GOLD analysis project Ga0307507, IMG submission 207223) | Populus trichocarpa ectomycorrhiza microbial communities from riparian zone in the Pacific Northwest, United States - 7_EM | ecosystem: Host-associated > Plants > Roots > Unclassified | place... | reverse complement strand
GGTTCCCCGCGGAGGTTTTATTGGGCCTTTTGTTGGTGGACGCTGTATGTTTTAACTTCCTTCGTTTATATTTTCCTTGCACAAAACGTAAGAGCGAGAAGTAGTTCTAGCGTTGTAATCTCCTTATATTTGGTTCCCATAGGGGACGACGGGCAAATGGTTTCAGCCCCAGTACTTTCAGGAAAAGCGCGGTGGACTGGGAATTTGGTTTCTTTTGTTGTTTGTTTTTGATTTATAGGTTTTGTTCTTTCCATAGCTAGCGCTGCACGAAGCTTCTTATACCTAAAAACAGTGAACGCATGATAAAAAAAAAGTAAAAATAAAAATAAAAATAAAAAAAAGGCATGGGATTTGGGTTACGAACCATCTTTTCTATATACCCGGCGATTGGAATCTCAACACCATGAGAATTCATCGTCAACACCCACCACCACCGCTCTCTCTGTGAACTGGACCCTCCCTCTCCCGCCTTACTTCCCCTATCATGTTCTTGGGCCCTGGCGTCCTTGTTTCTAGGGGTCGTTTGGCTCAATCACCCCCTCTTTTCGCTTGCGCTTCGCTGCCTCGCTTAGCGTTCGCATGGACGGCAACCACCTTTCGCCCATGGTACACACGGCTGGGACTACAGTTCGCAGTAGGAGAAGAAATTTCAACAGGCCGCGGTCGATTTCTCCATTCTCTTCACTTCCGCTAGAGGCTGCCTAGTCAGACACACACACGCTTAGCGATAGTTTCCACGGTTATTGGGTCTACCTCTCCTCTCCCCCTTCAGGTCTCGTCCCGTTGCTCGGTTACAGCTAGAGTCCACTCACTCGGCTGGTACCCTACTACCTTCGCCGCGCTAGCGATTGCCACGGTCACGCCCCTCGGTTACCCTCAGTCGTCGTATTGCACTGCCTCGGTGGTGGATGTCAACGCCTTGGGTTCCTGAGTAATGGTTGCAATGTTATAATGGTTTTAGTGGCCCCCGCACCCCCTTTGTTCTTCTTTCATTGTCGGTTACTTCGGGTTTCACAAGTGGTCTATCATTTATTTCATTTGGTCACGTGTCTACGGCAAGGGTTTTCCGGTTGATTCCTCCCCATGTACTTATTTCATGTTTCTTATTCCTCTCCTCTAGTCGGAGTTTGATATCTTATTTTGCATGGCTGGTGTGCGGTTGGTCTCGGACCAGAGAGACTTGGGTTGATAGCTTTTTCCCTGGCGCCGGTGGGTTCACGGAGGTTTTTCTTTACCATAGCTAGTGCTGCACGTAGTCTTTATACCTAGATGATGAATAACACAACGCACATGAAAGAAAAAAAGAAACAAAAAAAAGCATGGGATTTGGGTTCTTCTCGCAACCATTTAAGTTTTTTCATACGCTATACTTTTTCAATCAAAAACCTTCATCTACTATGTCTCCCTGAACCAAGACCCAACGGTCTTATATGAGCCTAACGATCGACGTTGCTAGATAGGAGTCAAGGGACTTAGCTATCGCAACAGCCATTAAGAAACGGAAGAAGTGATCGTTAGGACACTATCAGTTACCTGCTGCAAGTATCACCCCAAGAGGCGAGGATTGTAACAGTTGTCCAGGGACCTCACGAAAGGCCTCTCCTCTGTATACCTCCCCCTTGACTGGCGGACGAAAGTTCCCTCCCCACCACTAAGGAAGCACCTCCCGGTCGACGCCCTCGCTCACCTCACCTTGCCCCTGCAAGAAGGCCTCAGACGTCTCCCCTCGTCTTGCATGTCCCCCCCCCACCTGGGACAAACATGCCCCTACCAGGTCTCATGAGCAAAACCTACCAGGCGCTCCGAGCCGGGGCTAGGAACATCCTCCTCCAAGACTGGGCCACCGATGCCCCCACGCCCCCTTACTACGAATACCCCCCCTCCCTCTCCCCTCACCCCTTCATGGGTCTGGGGAAGTTGGTGGCAGGGAGAATTCACCAAATGCGAGTGGCGAAGAGTTACCTAGCCGCCCACCCCTCCTGGTTCGATGAGAACTGGAACCTTATCTGCCCCCGCTGCGAAACTGATCCAGAAACATTCCAGCATGCCATCCTCACCTGCCCTGCCCGAACAAGGCTCCGAGACCTCCTACTGAAAGAGGTCTCCTTCCTCGGACAAGATGCCACTTTATGGTCCGAACCGGACCAAATACGAGCCATGGGGGAGTACATCACAGACACAAGGCATCAGGAAAATCTCGGAGCCTGGTCCAAGGTGTTCCTGAACGCTCCTGGTCCACCAAGGGGGGTCGTGGTCCTCGTGGTCCACTTGGTCCACTCCGATCCGCTCTGATCCACACTTTTGGAAATTTTACCGAAAATGTGGATCAGGGTGGATCAGGGTGGACCAGGAGGACCAGGGGGACCATAACCCCACTTGGTAGACCAGGAGTGGTTTTTACATTTTGCTGATGAGGACCGGCTCTCCCCCGGACATGATCCCCGACCGCTTTTTTGCCCTGTCCCCCGTTCTCCCCCCGTTCCAAGACTGAACTCAATTTGCCCGCAAGAGTTGATTTCCATAAGGCAGGTTGGTATGGTTAATATTCCCGTACATGTATCTTTCCTTGCAAAAAACCCGTAAATGAGAAGTAGTTTCTAGCGTTATGATTTCCTCATATTATGTTTCCGAGAGTAAGGATAGCCGAATGGTTTTAGGCTAGAGAGATTTTCAGTCACAGCGGAGGAACTTCGATTTGGTTTCTTTTATCATTTGTTTTGATTTATAGGTTTTGTTCTTTCCATAGCTAGCGCTGCACGAAGCTTCTTGTACCTAAAAAACAATGAACAGATGATAAAAAAAAGAAAAAACAAGAGAAAAAAAGCCATAGGATTTGGGTCCGGGCCTTCCCTCCGCTCTCAACCTCCCCTCCCCGTTTTTTCGTCGGCATCCCTCAGGGTTCGCGAATCTCCCCCCTACTTTTTCTACTATAGGTCTTCCCCCTGCACATGTCGATTCCTAAGGGACTCATGGTCTCTTATGTCGACGACTTCTCACTCACCGTAGCCTCCCCCTCTCACAGAGGCAACATACTTAGCCTGCAAAGGCTCGTCGCCACCATCGCCGCCAAGGGCCGGGACATAGGCGTGTCCTTCTCAGTCCCCAAAACACAACTCATCCCCTAGTGAACCCCGAGCCAGAGAACCCCCCCCTGAACGGCCCCCATCGAGCTGGAAGGACACCTCTTCCACCCCTCAAAGGTCGTCAGGTGGCGGGGATTCTGGTTTACTCCTGCCCTCAACACCACTCACCACTTCAGGCACAGCCTGGCTCTAGCCCAGGCCATCTGCTCCTTCGTCAAATGCCTGTCCTCCCCAGGGGCTGGCGTTAGGCCCTTCCTCTGCCACCGCATCAGCAACGGCCTCCTCCTCACCATACTCACGTATGGGGCCGACCTCCTCACCCCGGACTCCTCCGCGCTCAGAAGCATGAACAGTTTCTGGCACAGGGTCCAGAGATGGACAACAAAGAACCTTTTTTCCACCCCCACCTCTATTCTTTCCTGCGAGGCCTGTCTCTCTCCAATCATATCATACTGCAGATACAGAAGACATCTGGCCGCCCTCAGAGTGGCCTGTGCCCCCCCTTACGCCAACTCAGCCTTGGCGAGACTTCCACAGTCTTTCCCCTCCCTCTCCTCCTTTAGGGCCCAGGATTTCGCCAGGCATCTCACAAAAGGCCTCACCTCCGTTTACCTTCCCCATGGATGGCTGGCGAAGGTCCCCTCACCGCCGCAAAGGAAACACCTCCCGGTCGACGCCTTGGCACACCTCACCCTACCCCTACAAGAGGGCCTTACGCCATTCCCCCTTGTCCTACACGCCCCCCCCCCCACCCGGACTGAACATCCCCCCACTCGAGCTCATGAAAAAAACGTGCCTGGCCCTACGGGCCCGCGCTATGAACAAGCTCCTCCAAGACTGGGTGACCGACGACCCCACACCCCTTTACTACGACTATCCCCCCTCCCTCTCCCCACATGTAACCAGTACAGGTTACTGTTTGGTTTCTAGTATCGTTTGATACTCAGTTTGATTGAGTTTGATACTCATGATGTTTTATGTTTGGTTTCGAGTATCGTTTGATACTCAGTTTGATTGAGTTTGATACTCATGATATTTTATGTTTGGTTTAGAGTATTGTTTGATACTCAGTATGTTTTATGGTTGAGTTTGATACTCATGATATTTTATGTTTGGTTTCGAGTATCGCTTGATACTCAGTATGTTTTATTGTATCAAGATATCGTTTGATACTTGATATGTTTTATGTAACGTTTCAAGACTACCGTTTGGGAGTCTTTATGGTTATGGTTTACAAGGCTCCGGTTAGCCTGACAAGTGTATTTAAAAGACCGGCTGTTCTCCAAACTTAGAGAGAGCAGACTTCGACGGACAGAGTTTTTAATATACTTGGTTGAACAGTTACATCTTCGGTTCACTTCAAGAATCCAGCAAGACCCAAACATACTTAGCTATTAGGGACTACTTGGTAGTTGCGATATAGTAAGAAGTTTGTTACAACAACTTAGTCTAAGCCTCCGGTACTTAGTCTCGTTACATACCACACTTTCGTATAGAGATAGTATCGTTACCCTATCGATTCCCGCCACCACCCAGGAGGCGGTTACACCACACCAGTTTATGGCTCTGGGGAAGTTCGTGGCAGGGAGAATCCACCAGATGCGAGTGGCAAAGAGCTACCTGGCCGCCCACCCGTCCTGGTTCGACAAAAGCCCAGACCCGGCCTGCCCCCGATGCGGAACTGAACCTGAGATGTTCAAGCACGCTATCCTCGCCTGCCCCCCGTGCAAGGGTCCAAGACGCCCTGGTGAAAGATGTCTCCTCCCTCGGGCGCGACGCCACACGATGGAACGAACACTTCCTTATACGAGCCTTAGGCGAATACATCACAGATACTAAGACCGGGTTCCCCCCGGACATGGTCCCCGAATACTTTCACACCCCTTCCCCCCCTCCCTTCCACCCAAAACTGAACTGAGTTCCCCGCGAGATTTACTTCTTTCATGGCTATTGTTTGGTTTTATGCCTTCCATATGTATTTTTCCTTGTAAAAAGCCTGTGAAGAAGATGAATTTTCGCTTTATAGTTTTCATTATATTTTTATTTCCGAAAGGAATAGTGGGCGAATGGTTTTAGCCTAGAGAATTTTCAGTCACGGCGGAGGATTACGAGATTCGTTTTCTTTGTTGTTTTGTTTTGATTTATAAGTTTTGTTCGTTCCATAGCTAGCCCTGCACGAAGCTTCTTGTACCTAAAAACAATGAACGCATGAGAAAAAGAAAAAAGAAAAAAAGAAAAAAGAAAAAAAAAAGACATAGGATTTGGGTCACGAACCATCTCGCCTACACACCTGGCGATTAAAATCTCAACACTATGAGAATTGATCGTAAAGATCCACTCCGGCACTCTCAGTGAGCTGCATCCGCACCCTCCGTGAGCTGCACTCTCCCCTTCCTGACTTACTTCCCTCATTATGTCCTTGGGCCCTGGTGTCCTTGTTTCTAGGGGTAGTTTGGCTCTACTCCCTCCGTTCTCCGGACGTGTATCGCTGCCTCGCTTAGCATTCTGCACGGTCGGCAACCCCTTTCTTTCGTCAATGGGTCAGTCGCAGTTTTTGGTTATCGTCGAAGTAGTGGCCTCGGTGGCTCTGCTCACCGGTATTGCAGTATCTCCTTGGATCACTGTTCGGTACGGTTGGCATCGTCGAAAAGTCATAATCTCATTTCAGTCCTCCCTCCCTCGTACTTCTACTTGATTGGGCACACCCCTTCCTCCCTCACTTGGTATTCATCCCGTGGCTTGGTTACAGCCAAGACCCCCTACCCGGCTCGGTTGCTTTGGCGTCTGGCCACCATTCACCTCGCGTCCTCCTACGACTCGTGGATTCCCTGATCCTAAGCCGCCACACGTTCTACCCTCAGCCCCGCGATCTGGTGTCTATAGCCCGGGTATTATTACCCTCGAGTATGGTTGTGTTCGACGATGTTTGCAGTTGGGGATCCTTAAAGGCCTCCGCGGCGGATGGGCTCTCTCTGGTGCTTCTTCTACGGATTTGCGTTTTTTTGGTTCTTCTCACTGTGGGGTTTTTTCTTGGGTTTTTGGTAGATGCTTTCTTTTGGTCGCGAGTTTGATGTATATTTTGTTGTAGTTTTCAGCGCCCGGGCGCTTGGTGCAGGTTTTAAATCAGGGGTTTTTCTCCCACGGTTTTCACCGCCTCGACGATGGGTTGGACTGGGTGGAAGTTTGTTGCGGCCATAACCATTAGGGTTACATGCTATTTTTGTACTTATTGCTTCGGTATTCGGGCTCAGCTAGAAACAAAATTTACAATATGATAAAAAAAAGAAAAAACAAGAGAGGAAGAAAAAAAGACATCGGATTTGGGTCACGAACCATCTCCTCTACACACCCAGCGATTGAAATCTTAACACCATGAGAATTGATCGTCAACTTCCACCACCCACGCACTCCTAGTGAGCTGCACCCCCCCCCCCTCCCGCCTTACTTCCCTTATCATGCCCTTGGGCCCTGGCGTCCTTGTTTCTAGGGGTCGTTTGGCTCTACTCCCCCCTCTTTTTACTTACATTTTGCTGCCTCGCTTAACCCTTGAATTGTCAGCAACACCCTTTTGCCCATGCTATAGACGGCTGGGACTACCGTTCGCAGTAGGAGAAACCTCTTCAACAGACTACCGTCGATTTCTCCATTCACTTCACTTCCGTTAGAGACTGCCTAGTCAGACACACACAGGATTACCGATAGTTTCCACAGTTATTGGGTCTACCCCTCTTCTACCTCCACAAGGTTCTGTCCCGTTGCTCGGTTACAGCTACAGTTCACTTACTCGGCTGGCATCCTAATGCCTTCGCCGCCCTAGCGATTGCCACTATGGGGCCCCTCGGTTACGCTCAGTCGTCGTATTGCACTGTTTCAGTGGCGGATGTCAAGGCCTTGTGTTCTCGAATAATGTTTTGCAACGCCACAATAGTTTTAGTGGCCCCCACACCCCCTTTGTTCTTCTTTCATTCTTGGTTACTTAGTGTTTCGTTAGTGGTTTATCAATTATTTATTTAGTTGGTGTCTAGGGCAAGGCCTTTCCTGTTGATTCCTCCCCATTTATTTATTTAATGTTTCTTATTCCGCCCCTTTAGCCGGAGTTTGATTTCTTATTTTGCGTGGCTGGTGTGCGGTTGGTCTCGTACCAGAGAGACTTGAGTTGATGGCTTTTTCCCTGGCGCCGGGGTGGATCAAAGGAGGGGAAGAGGTTTTTTCTTTACCATAGCTAGCGCTGCACGTAGTCTTTGTTCCTAGTAGTTGATTAATACAAAGCACATGATATAAAAAAAAGAAAATACAAAAAGAGACATAGGAGTTGGGTCACGCACCGTCTCCTCTACACACCCGGCGATTGCAATCTCAACACCATGAGAATTCATCGTCAACATCCACCCCCACACTCTCAGTAAGCTGCACCCACCCCTCCCACCTTACTTCCCTCATCATGTCCTTGGGCCCTGGTGTCCTTGTTTCTAGAGGTCGTTTGGTTCTACTCCCTCCTCTTTCTGCTCATCCTTCGAAACCTCGCTTAGCGCTGGCATGGTCGGCAATACCCTCTTGCCCATGTTACAAATAACTAAGACTACAGTTCGCAGTAGTAGAAAAACCTTTCAACAGACTACAGTCGATTCCTCCGTTCTCTTCACTCCGTTTAGAGGCTGCCTAGTCAGACACGCACATGTTTACCTATAGTTTCCATGGGTATTGGGTCTACCCCTCCCCTCCGCCCACAAGGTCTCGTCCCGTTCCGCGATTACAGCTACAATCCACTCACTCGGCTGACACCCTACTGCCCCTCTACCTTACGCCACCATCCCAATTTCTCCCCGGTCGCACCCCTCGGTTACACTCAGTCATCGTATTGCACTGCCTCGGTGGCCTATGTCAACCCCTTGAGTTCTTGAGCAATGTGTGCAACGCAGCAATGGTTTTCACTGGCCCCCACTCCCCAATTGTTCTTCTTTTATTGTCAGTTACTTTGGGGTTCATTAGTGGTTATAACAATTATTTATTTTGTTGGTGTCTACGGCAAGGGTTTTCCTGTTGATTCCTCTCCATGTACTGATTGTATTTTTGTTTTCGACAGTTTAGTCAGAAGGAGATGTCTTATTTTGCGTGGCTGGTGTGCAGTTGGTCTCATACCCGAGGGACTGGGATTGGTGGCTTTTTCCCTTGTGCCGGGATGGACAAAAGATAGGGGATAGGGTTTGTTCTTTGCTATCCCTAGCGCTCCACCCAGTCTTTGTTCCCATTAGTTGATAATAGAAAGCACTTGAATAATGAAAAAAAGAAAAAAGAAAAAAAGACATAGGATTTGAGTCACCAACCCTTTAGTCTACACACCTGGCGATTCAAATCTCAATACCATAAGAATTTATTGTCAACATCCAACCCCGTACTCTCAGTGAGCTGCTGTCACAAACGGTGACTAAGCAAGGCAGACTCTCACATGACTAATAGTTATTAGTCATCGATTTGTTATCTTTCACACTATGAGATCAGTTGACTCACAGGTTTTTACATGACGACCCAATAGCGTGTCATTGGTTGATTGTTATTGGTTGATATTTGACATGACGCACATTGGTGGTCAGGTGGTTTATCTATTTCGCACATGACTCATATTTATGAGTCATGGGTTTCACGCATGTGACCCCGTTAGGGCACATGACTGGTTTTATGGGTTTTGATTGGTGGCGAGATATGGTGCAGCTGACTCAGACGAGTCAGCTGATGGATTTCACACTATGACTCACTATGAGTCATGAGTCGCGTGACGCAAGAGTATGAGTCACGCAGGGTTAGGGTTGAGGGAAGAACCCCTATATAAAGGCACCCTCAGGGCATGGGATTTGGGTTCTTCACGCAACCATCTAAGTTCTTTCATATACTATACGTTCAATACAAAGATCTTTATCTATCACGCTTTCAGGAATCAAGACGCGACGGTCTCACTTGAGCCTAGCGATCGACGTTGCTGGATAGAAGTCAACGGACTTAGCCATCGCAACAACTATCGGGCTAAGAAGAAGTGATCGTTAGGAGACTATTGGTTACCTGCTGCAAGTATCATCTGGAGAAGAGAGAGGATTGTAACACTATGGCACCAGAAAAGGCCAAGAGGATGGATGAGTCTTCTCTGGTTGTTAACTATATTCACACCACTATAAGGAGCATGAGACCTGCATCATTCAGCAGTTGGGTTTTTGCATTGGTTTGCCTCGAATATCTTTTCATTGAATGAGTTTGCTCTGTATGAGTTTGTTGTAAGATTGTTGACAGTTTTTGTTTTGAGATTCCTGTACAATAGCTGAGCATGCTTCCCAGATATCAATCTACTCAGTTATTTCAATATCTCCCAATACTAGTGGTTTTTTAAAGTAATATGTGATAGGATTATATTCAATACGATTCTGTCCAATGGATTGACAGAAATGAGAGAGTTTTTGGTCTATACCATATTCATGCCTTGTATTAGGATACTGCTAATCATTAATCATCATAATATTATTATTGGGAAAGAGTCTCATATGCCACACATATTTTGAAAAATACCCTTATATGCCACTGTATCCTCAGATGCTACAGGAATATATTATATTATATAAGTAAAGTTAGTAATCAATTTTAAAATTTTGATTACAGAAATTTTATTACATGATTTAAAATTCAGAGCAAAGAAATGTCTAAGTAAATGATCCAGAATTAAACCATAAATAAGAGTTTAACAGCTTGTCATGAGAGTGCTGACATGTAGCTGAATTGTGACTAATACCCTTGGCTGTTGAGCATTAGTATAATAAATGTCTGAATGAAGCAACAATGCAGGAAAATCATGACAGCCTCATTTTACCTATTTGCTTCAAGTTGTTAATTCAGTTAAACCATCAATTTTAACTGACACTTGATTGTGAAGCTGTTGTGTTGTTCACAAAATCTTTTGTTGTACCATATTATTATTCAGTATACGATCAGGTACTTTAGTTAATAATTTGTATTAAGAAACTTCATTTGTGACTAACATACATATAAGCAAAACTTACATAATATATTCCCGTGGTATCTGAGGGCACTGTGGCATTTGAGGGTATTTTTCAAAACATGTGTGGCATATGCGACCTTTACCGTATTATTATACATATCATTCTCCCAAAGCCTCCTTCGCAATGAAAGACTCCAAAAGTCGCGACGAGAAACGCACACCCTGAACTATGACCGCCGCCTCAACTTCATCGGTCACAACGTCAGTTCCCTTAACATGCTTCTTCAAGAAGAAGAGAACACCACGAACCAACATTGGGTTCTCCTTTATCTTGACAAACACCCTTTTAAGGCTCTCCTCCGTCCCCCCCTCTTGACCAAGCGTTTGCAGAATGACTGTGATGAACATTAGCTCTAGGAAAATCTTAGTCTTGCTTTGTAAGTACGCTATGTCAAGAATCTTGAGTATGTCTAATCCTAAAGCATCCTGGGCGACCAAGGTCCCGTACATCCTGGATAGATTGAGGATCTTTCGTATGTCTAGGCCTTCATCGCTCTCACTGCCTCCGTCAAAGAGATCCATTTCTTCCTTTCCTCCCTCGCCCTCACCCATACGACGGAATACCCCCCAAAGACTGAAGGCGAAAGCCATACGCAGGCTGTTCTGTGCACAGAGCTTTCGGGCAACGAGTGTATAGTAGGGATTATATGAGGCTTCTGAACCGCAGCAGTGGATGAGGACACGGGGTATTTCAGGCTCTTGTTTGCGTTTTAGCCGGAGTTTTAGAATACGGAAGTATGCGTCCGTGTAGTCTTCCGCGGACATAATGGCTACGAAGATTGCTTGTCGGACGTCTGTGTTCATTCGTTGCTCTCGGGCTAATTGCAATAGGTCGGTGCTCGCGTAAAAGCCTAGGTCTTCTGGATCTCTCTCGGCCTTCTTGGGGGCTTTGGCTGTAGATGTCAATGCGGATGCTTGGTTCCCTATCCATGATGCGCCGACGAGCCACCATTTCCCCTTGGCATCTGTGTTCCTGATGTCTGTTAGAGAGACACGCAACGGCTCACTTGTCCGTATTTGGCGGTTGTTAAGAGCTCCTAGAAGTTTCTTCATGCGGACTGTTGCTTCTGCGACTACAACTGAATTAGCAGCTGCCGATTTCAAGCGGTTGTTCTTGAGATTTGTCAATGTTTCGATCATGAATTTCGTTCTGATGCTAAGGTTTTCATAGCCAATCTTAGAAATGGCGGGCTGCATCATGACAACAAGATCCTTTAAGGAGGTCGGGTCGGCCTGTCGTAGTTGGTGGCCACAATCTAGCTAAGTTAGCTAGTGAACCGAACTTAGTAACCATGGGAGTATCATACTTCTTGTAACTTTCAAGAGTAACTCTGTATTCAATTCGGTTATCTCTCCCAGAAACAGCCTCAAAAGGTCGAAAATAAGCACAGTTCCTATGACCTGGAAATTGTAGAGCTCCGAAATGAAACTCATTAAATTTGTGCATTTCTTGCCGGCACTCGCTGGGTCATCAATTCCGTTCACTTTGTTATAGTATCCGTCAAAATCCTCGATGACAGCTTGTACGATGTGAGCTCCAAAGTCGGTTCCCATGATTTTATATATTCCAGCGACAAAGCCAGCATGTAGTATCATGAAAGTATCTGACAGAGCCGATTGGTCACCAACAATGGCTATTAGGAGCGCGGAGAGTGTGGAGGTAACGTCGCCTCGGGGATTAGTGGCATAGAGCTCTTCGACCTCTGAAAGAATTGGGATGAGATTGGTTTCTGAAAGACGATTAAGGAGACCGTGGCACTTCCGTCGAAGGTGAGCGAGCTTCTCGGGCTCGGTGGCTTGGTTTTTTCGGAGTGATGGTGGGACGTATTTTAATGTACTAGGAGCTGTGGAAGCGCCTTTGTCCGGAGAGGCATTGTCCCCTGCTCCGTGATCCTCTATATCCGAGCCAATTCCCATGAATTCATCCTCGTCCTCAACACCCTCAGACCCGTCCTCTATCTCGCTTGTATCCTCATCCATATCTTCCGCATCTTCATCCTCGTCATCTGGTTCTTTATCTTCCTCCTCTGACTCTTCCTCCTGTCGATGCTCACTCTTACGTAAGCCTAGTCTACTTTCCCTTGCCCTCTCATTCGACTTGGACTGTACTGCCTCATCCCGATCGATTCCGTCCAATCCTTCAAGCAAAAAGTCCAGTCCATCCTCTTGAAAACCCTTTGGAAATTTCCCCTTGATCTTTAACTTCTTTTCCAAATACTCAATCTCCATATCATCTTGCTCAAGCTTCTCCCTCACGGCCCTCCTGAGCACAGGTTTTGGCTCCCACACCTCTTCCACTTCCTCATCCTTAGCCTTACTCACTAGCTTCGGTTTCTTGAGGATGGACTTGAGTGCTGGCTCCGAACGTTTCTCCTTCATTTCCTTCCTCTCTTTGACCCCCAATTCATTTTTTTTCCCCTGGGTGGTTAGTGTTGGAAGCGGGGGAGAGGGTGATGGTGAAACTGGAGGGCCCAAGACATGGCTCGCCCGCCGTTGGTGGTGATGCTGAGACTTCTTAACTACGCGCTCCTGCTGCCTGCGTTCTTTTCTGCCCAGGGGTTTCCCATTCCGCGAGTTCCTAGCGCTTCTGCCGCCGGTAGATGTGCTAAATTCGGCACTGGATTTGAGATTGTCGCCGCCTTCATTTGAATTCTTGTCAGCACTCATTTTAGCAGCATAGCGTGCGTGGGAAGACCTACTTAGACCTAGTTCCTCGAGGACCGACTTTGGTAGTCGTGTTGTGCTTGTTTTTGGTGGCATCGTTGAGATTTTTTTGATTTTTTTCTCGGTGGTGGGGTCGATTGAAGAAGTTTTAAGGTTGCGCAAGGCGGCTAAATCGGGTTAGTGGGGGTGCTCTCGGCGCTGTGATCAATGATCAAGCCGGTATTGTATGGTCCTAGCATAAATTGTAACAACTAGTATTATAGATGGTTTTTGGGCTTAACGACTGCCGATTTATGTAGGCTTTATGGAAGCTCGAAGCACTTTATGGTATTGTCTGTAATATTTTTTTTCTTTCCTTCTAAGATTTAGGATCAAAGTTTTTTGAAGTGGCACATTTTTGGCAATATTAAACTTTGGGAACCGCAAGTACTGGTACAATATCTACAAGCATCTATTATAAGTTACCCAATGAGTCCACTAGCAAGCGTTTCCAAATCCGCCAGGTCTTCTGGGGCTTCAGCGGCTTCGATAACTCGTCCCCTAGCCTTCTTAGCTTTCCTTTTGGCCTTCTCCATCCCTTCGTCATCTTCGAACCATTTCCTCTGTCTCTTGGGTTGGCTTTCCTCTTCGACATCACCATCTTGTCCGAGTTGATCGTACGCTGCGTCCCCATAAGGCACCAACTCGACCCGAACTTCATCCTCGTCACTTCCTTCCATTCCCGCCTCCTCCTCCGCAGCACGCAGTTTCTGAATCCTCCTCTTTTCCTTCCTTTTCTCTTTTGCAAGTTGCCTATCTCCGATGTCTGCCTCCTTGACCCTCTGCCCTTCTTCATCCAGGAACTTTCTTCTCTGGATCTCTGCCGGCCCTGCCTCACGGAACTTATCCTCATCTTGGAGCTCGTATATCTGATGTGCTTCTCCTTCATCGTCGAAAATAAGTTTTGTGCCTTTAGGCTTAAGCTTCACTAACTCCTTTTTGGACTTGAGCATTTTTTCCTTGCGTTTGGAGTCTATTATTATCTCCTTCCCCGGTACCTCGAGCGTTTTCGACGATGTTTTCGCTGAATCGGGAATGTCGGGATCGTAGCCTGAACGTTTGACGGTCAAGAAATCATCTTCGTCGTCGGGTTCCGCTCTATCATCCTGAACCAAGTTTGCATAATGGTCTGTGAGGACATTGATGTTTTCTAAAGATGTTAGAGTTTACGATGCACAAAAGGGTGAGGAATAGTTACTTCGTTCGACCATTCGGTCATATTTAGTTCGTGATTCCTTTCTATTCTTGGCTTCTCCTTCTCCTTCATCATTGGAGGCACCTTCTAGAGCCTTTAGACCTCTAGGTGCATTCTTGATTTCCTTGATTTTTGCGGCATCTACACTCTTTAGGCCCTTAATCCTTGGAGCACCAAGGAGCCCGATACTAGCCGCGTACTCGTCTAACGGCAAACCCTCAAGCTTGAACACCTCTCTATCCTTCTGAACGCTGATGCTTCGGCAGTAGCTCACAAAGGCCTTTTGACCCAAATATTTGAGCTCAGGATCTTTGAATAGCAGCCCTTGAAGTTGGTTCTGAATGCTCTGTTTTTTAGAGTTTTTTTGGCCGGCTTTATTAATCGGAACTTTCCTGCTGGTCAATCGGTCTGTGAACTTCTCTTCGCTTGGACACAAGAACAGAAGCGCCTTTCCAGTCTTTTCAAATCTAGCAGTTCGACCAACACGATGGATATATGTATCAGCATCCTCCGGTGCATCCAATTGAATAACCCAATCCACTGCTGGAAAGTCCAAGCCCCTCGCAACTACATCAGTTGAAAATAAGCAACTTTGTTTCGCGGCAGAAAATTTTGCCGTTATGTCTGTCCTGGCGCTTTGTTTTTGCTTTCCGTGGAGATGCAGCAGGGGGATACCAATATGCAGCTGCCTAAAAGTCTCATACACGAAACGGACTTGTTTACAGGAACTCATGAAGACCACGATTTTCAATTGCAAATGATTCCGGAGGAAGGCGAACAAGGTATTCAGCTTCTCCGGCAAAGGGGTGATCATGTAGAACTGATCCAAACCGGTCGGGGTAGCCGAAGCAGCCGCCTCATGGACAGCAATATACTCCGGGTCCTTCAATCCTAATCTTGCGAGCTCCGAAACACTCTTCGTTTGTGTGGCGCTGAATAGCAATGATTGTCTCTCTTTCGGCAAATTCTCGATGATGGCATCTAAAGTCGTTCGAAAGCCCATGTCCAGAATTCTATCGGCCTCATCCAAAACCAACATTTGGACATTATCTAGCGTAAGTCCGACCGTCTGGTCCATGTGTTGTAGCATTCGCCCGGGTGTGCAGACGACAATATTCATCCTATGCAGGGCTTCCTGCTCATCTTTCAATTTCTTTCCGCCGATAACCAGCCCAGCCGAGAATGTATGCTCTCTCCCGATTTTTCGCAGAACATCAAATATTTGTGTTGCAAGCTCACGGGTGGGCGAGATTATGAGTGCGCCCAAACCATCCATAGTCGTCCATTTCTTCCGATAGAGAATTTCCAAAACCTGCCTTTTTTATCAGAGACTCGACTGCATACAGATGGGGGCCTTTCTTACGGGAACCAGAAATGCCAACGTTTTCCCACTACCTGTCTTTGCAGCACCAAGGACATCCCGACCTTTCAGTGCCAATGGGATAGCCTTCCGTTGGATGTCCGTCAACGTCTTGAAATGCGCTTTGTGTAATCCCGCCAGTGTCTGCTTCGTCAAGGGTAATTCTGAGAAACTAGTGACGTCTTTGCCATCCTAACCCTCTAGTCAGTCATTATCCAGCAATTAGGGAAAAGATGCCGTGTCGGAAAGCATACGAATTCCTGCACACGAGTCCCTAATAATTGAAACTCTTCCGCATTTCTCTTCCGCTTAAGTTTTTTCGCAGCACTCTTTGTATGTGCTGGGCGGTCTCCCTTTTTCTCTGGCAACCTTACCGGCGGTGGCATATTCCCCAAGCAGAGAATCAATAGTAGCGGTGGTGGTGGTAGTGGGGCGTTACACTTTACAGCAGAGCATCAGATTTTCGCAGTGGCTAATTTTTTTTCTGATTCGCAGATACACATACACTAGCGGCGAAAGAGGCACGATAAGGTACCGGTAGGGTAACCCGGATTTGGGGGTTCTGAGGGGGACACAGGAATTGTAATTGTTTAGGTCCTGATCACAAAGAGGTTGGCCCTGAGCGATTTTTTTCTTTGGGTAAGGAAGGAAATACCGGTTCAAGGTCTTTAGCAGGGCCAGAAAACGGGAGCTGTAGTCGGTCGGCCGGTGACGTGATGTGGGCTTGGGTGTGTTTCTCTATCCATAATAAATCACAAGGGCCGATGCGTGGCGATTTAGGGAAAGGGTCTAGAGTAATTGTTTTGGGTATGATATGATACACTGTAATAATAGCCTATTATCATAGGCATGATATTTCTACTTGTGCTGTGCTGCAGGGGGCGAAGGAATAAACGAGATGGGTTTTTGGGCTGCAGTGCAGACTCTGCAGAGTGTTGACTGCCGTGGGTTCAGGATTGGGAAATGTTGGCGATTTAAGATGCATTCAAGTTATTAACCTAAACGCACACACGGGAATGCGCAGTTGTGGGTTCTCAATTCAATAAGAATAGGGTATTATCCTGGGTATACCTGGTTCAACATCATAAATGCTGGGGAGAGCCTGGATGTTGGGAGAGCCTGGATATATTGGGAGCGAGAGCTGATGACCAATCCTTAACTTTCTTCTAACATGCCCTTGAATTGAATTACCTCTTTGGGTATTCCTGGTGCCGGTAGTTAGACGCCACAGCAAATTTCTGCGTTTTTTTTACATCTTTTTTTTTTTCTTTTCATTTTTTCTTTTTTCTCACCCTTTTCGTTGGTCCCACGCAAGCTGAACCAACCCCAGACCCCATCCCTCTTTCTTGCCCCCCCCTCTCCCCTTCCAAAACAACTCTTCAAATACCCACCACCACCACCACCACTGCCGCCGTCCACCGCCATATCCAAAGCTCAACACAGACTCCTTCACCTAGTTTGCATTTCTACTAACTATTTCTCTTTCTGCTTTGACCTCTTCATCTCGCAAGGATCTAATCTCGCATCCGAATCACTCCATGGGTTCTACCTCTTCGCATTGACTATCTAGCCACTTTCGAGGGTCAAACCTATATAAAGACCCCGCACAGAGGAATCTCTCACCATCTCCGAACCCATCGTCTTTTGTCTCAACCGGCACAAAAATATCCACACGACAACCATCCTCTGCCCCACCCACTCCTCAGAATCCCAAGTCACCTTCGTCAAAATTAGTAGAGCAATTCCTGTTCAGGTTCTCTACTGATTTCATCGTTCGTAGAACTCCAGTGCCTCCGTGGCCTTTTAACTCACAAACCACCAAGTTGGCGGGATCCATTTCTCCAAAGTTCTCCTTCGCTCTCCCTCTCCTCGGTCCACTATCCTGGGTCCTCGGAGCCTCCAAGAAACCTCCATAACTGGTCTTCTGGTTAGTCAATCAGAAGAAGGACCACTGCTTATAGCTGCTGTCCATATCACCATTAAAAGCCTCTCGGTCTTACAGCTGGGTAAACTTGTCGGCTCCTTCCCAAACACGGTTTCTTTCTCCTGCCTTCCTCAGCACCTGTTGAGGGTGATTCCAAACCCTCAAGGCTGTCAAATTGATTGCAACTAGCGTGGTGAGCGCACCTCGCGGCTCGCCTTAGGTGCTGGAATTCTCGGATTCCGGAAATTTTTGTGAGTAAATTTGGACTTCCGTGAACAAGCAGCAAAGGTGACTAATTTTTTTTTTTTACAGTAGATTTTTTTTATTTTTTTCCTATCAAAGCTATCTCTTCACCCTCATTTGCAAACGACATCTCATAATTTGGTTTACGACTACAATATTCTTAATTAATTACGCTGGATTTCTACTATCTTTATTGAACTAGTCTCCGGAAGAAGGCAGTAGCAATGGACACTCCACGCTCCGAATCGCCTCACTTTACTCCTGCCCCTGCTGCCGAGCTCGATGACCATAGGTTCCAGGCGCATTCTCTTCCTCGTTCTGGCACTATGTCGTCGGACGTTCGTACCCGCCCAGACATATCTCTCATCGTCGAGGGCGCCCATAGCCCGATTCACAGAGACTACGAGCAGGCTGTGTTAGATGACGACACACGCGACAGTAGGCCTGCCCTTTCCCCGGATGACTGTGTTGGTCGTCAATACAGCGTACGCTATCCATCTCGCTCTTCTTCTCGGGTCTCTTCTGCCAGATCGCCATCGCCTCCGAACTCTGTGGATGCGTTTGCGAATCCCGAACACAGACGCCGTGCCGACCGTTCTGCCACTATTAGCACTCAGGCTCCTGCGGACCTTGCCTTAGGCCTCCGCAGGACGATGTCACGCCGTGCGACCTTTACAGAGGATGAGGCCGGTGGAAATGGCTCCGGCGATGAAGCTCTACCTAATGCGGAAGAGGACGTTTGCTTCCCGCCTCCTGAGGAGAATACAATCCCGGGTGGGATTGATTTTGAGGAGATGGATGAGTTCGTAGCCAATCAATCCCGTGCGAAGCCCTGTGAGAGGCGAAGGAAAATGAGCACTTGTGGGGACCCAATTGGATCCCGATACTTTGATCAAATCAAGGCTAGGGAGGATTCGTCTATTATTCCTAGTGTTGTCGGAAAAGAGGCTCCCATCTCTTCCGCGTCATCTGTCAATGATGAGAAGGTCGAGTTTTGCAATACGCCTACTACTCCTCGCCATAGGCGTGTAAGCAATCCTGACCGATTTAGTTTCTTCTCATCCGAGGGTGACGCAACGATCCACGCTCCCGAGATTGGCGACCTCCTATGCGATGGTGAGAATTTCCACGACCTCTTCCGCGGTGGGCAAGGTGTCTGGTGGTTGGATTGTTACAATCCTACTACTGAAGAATTGGCTATGCTCATGAAGGCTTTTGCAATCCACCCCTTGACCGCTGAGGATATTCGGGTTCAGGAGACCCGCGAGAAAGTTGAACTTTTTCGGTCATACTATTTTGTGTGCTTCCGCTCTTTTGTGCAAAATAAGAACTCGCCGGACTTCATGGAACCCGTAAATGTCTATGTTATCGTCTTTCGCGAGGGGGTGTTGAGCTTCCACTTTGCACCTTGCCCGCACAGTGCCAACGTTAGGAAGCGGATTAGGCAGCTCCGTGATTACGTTGCTCTCTCATCAGATTGGATTTGCTACGCGTTGATGTAAGTTTTACGATGCTCGTAGCAGTATTGTGAGATCAGCGCTGACTTGGATAAATAATAGTGACGACATCACTGATTCTTTCGGCCCCGTAATTCATGACATCGAGCAGGAGTCTGACGCTATTGAAGATGGTGTTTTTGTCGCACGCACAGATGATTACACTGCCATGTTGCGGCAGATTGGCGAATGTCGGAAGAAGTGCATGACTTTAATGAGACTGCTGGGCGGTAAGGCCGATGTTATCAAGGGATTTGCAAAGAGATGCAACGAGCAATACCAAGTCACTCCTCGTGGTGAGATTGGATTGTATCTCGGCGATATTCAAGGTGCGTTTGTTCTGTTTTATTAGTCTGAAACTAAATTCACTAATACGTGACTCCTTTTAGATCACGTCGTCACAATGATGGGCAATTTGTCTCACTTTGAGAAGATGCTTTCCCGCTCACACTCCAACTACCTCGCTCAGCTTTCAGTAGATTCTATCCAAGCCAATAATCGTGCCAACGAAGTTCTCGGGAAGATTACAACCATTGCTACAATTCTCGTCCCGCTCAACCTAATTTGTGGTCTCTTCGGCATGAATGTAAGAATTCCAGGCCAACACGACCCACACCTTTACTGGTTTTTTGGGATCCTAGCAACTATCTTCTTGTTTGTCACTGTGTCCTTCTGCCTCGCGAAGCGCTGGAGGTTCATATAAATTTAACATCTGTTTTCCATTATCTTCCCCCCACGATGGAGAAAAAGAGAATGAATGTCCTGGGTGACGTCTCTTAGTCTCCTTTTTTTTTTTTTTTTTTTTTTTTGAGGGGAAAGCGACTCCTCAAATTTTCGTGTCTTTCCCTGTTTTGGATTGTTGCTTTTTCAGGTTTCCCCTTCACTATGTTTATTCATGAGTGTAATAAAAAAGTTTCTCCTGTCATTCGTTTGTGCTGCTGGTTTGTTCTTAATACCTTTCTCGATAGAGATTAGATTATACGCCATGGTATTTTACGAAATCGTAGCATTGCGAAGGGTCAAAATGGTATTGTCCTAGTTCCGGTGTAACATAGTAGAGAAACAATAGGAGGGGTGCAGCGAACAGCCAGGCTATTATACAGGAAACACTAACAATCAGCCACCGGAAACAAACCACGCAAAAAGCCCAACCAGACCCCCACCCCTAATCATGCCGTCACACTGGCAAATCCCCCCCTTTTCAAGGCGGTGTGGATACAGTCGACGATGACCGATGACTCCTTTAACCACATTTCCTTTTCACGTTCCACGGCGGGGAACAATACAGGGATGGGGCGGGTTTGGGTGAAGACCGACCCGTCGTAGCAGATCATCTGCCAAAACTCGCCGGATGCGACGAAGCCATACACGAAGCCCCCGCCGTTTTTATCCCCCATATCTTTGAGGGCTAACATGCACTCCCTTTTGGCCTGTCCGATGGACGACTTTGTGGTCTTAACAACGAAGATGAATTTGCGGTTGCCAATTCCAATGATATCCACGCAGACGAATTCCTGAAAGTTGCCCCTCCGAGCCTTAGAGTTCATGGAGAAGATTTCCTTCTCCCGCGGGAGAAACAGGTATCTCCCCGTCGCACGTCGGAATGCGGTAAAAATAGGAAAAATGATGTGAAGGACCAAATCGTCAACGTTGGCTTTCTCGAAATATTCGTTGGCTTCAGTCGGGTATCCACTGACTTCGATCAAATCAACGATGTTGTTGAAAACCTTTTCTTTGACACACTTGACCTGCTCCTCCCCGAGTCCCTTCGACTCGGGCTTCGTGTCTGCCAACATTTGGCAGATCGATACCGCATCTTTTTCAAATTTGCTGAATGTGAGTCCGAGTCTTTTCTCGGCCTCCTGCACATTCATCTTAGAATACGCCTTCTGCTTCTTCTGCCAAAAATTGTCGCCTAGTTAGCATAGTTTGTAGCTACAATTATGGACTAGGAAAATATACTTGGGTACCAGGGTTAGTCCGCGCGCCGAACACTTCCAATAACTGGCCGTAGTTTGTATGCAGCCAAGCCCATAACACCTGCGAAAGAGAAGAAATTCCGTGAACGGTTTGCGATTTTTTATTCGTCGGGAGGGTCATTTTGGGCAACTTGACCAATACAACAGCGTTCACGGACTAACCCTGGTACCCGAGTATTTTCCGAGTCTGCGACCGGATTAAACACTTAAGCTTACTGGAGCAGTAGTGCCGATCGCCCTGCATGAGTGGACATGAGGGAGATAGCGGCAGATGCCCGCGGGCCTGAATGCCAGCTTGATGGCAAGCCTGAACATGGTCGGCTACTGTTGACTTCCCATGAATTTAGTAAGTCAGTTTTCAATAAATATCCGTAAAAATTAGAGCAAGCAGCGGTAAGGGTATTATCTCCTTACCTTATGGGCAATCTCGATGGATTTATTATTTATGATCGTTCTCGTTCGCCTTGGATTTCTTACGGTCTGATGAAATAAATGGGAAAGGTGAGCCACCGGCAACCCGTTGGGTGTATCTTATTTGGTGAAGGAGGTCGTTCCTGGTGTTGGTAGTATTAGTTTGCACGCCCGTAACATCGCTCTCGGCCGTTGCAAGTAAGGATCAATGGTGAAGGTATTACGCAGGAGAGTAGAACGGCTTAAGTGGAGAGCAAAGTTTTGTATTAAGCGAAGATGAAGATCATGGTTGATTGTGATAAGTTGATGGAAAGGAAAGATTTGAGGGAAGTTGTGAAGAAAGAAGGAAGTAAAGAGGAGAGAGAGAGAAAGGACAAGAAGGAAAGAAAGGCGGGGGTGTGAAAACATTTTCATACTATGATCGCATGAGACTGGTGTATCCGCCATCATGAGTGATCATTCGGATGAAATAGCCGATCAGACGAGGGTCCGCTATGTACTCGCGTAGCCCGACTTGGAAGCCAGATCAATTCTGCATCACATGACTCCTCTGTTCTACGCTTATCCTCGTGCTTATAGTCCTTGGCGCTCTTCCACCCTCAACTATAACCCATGCCCCTCCCCCAATTGTACATGATATCTACCCGTACAGACAACCCCAAATCCACCTCCCAGGAGGATAAGTGCTTACTCCCCTCCATCCTTTCCACTTTCCACTTTTCCTTTCATATTTCCACTTGGTTACCATACCTACTAAAGCCTAAACCCTTGATGGTCGTCTCTAAGGAACGTCTGGAAGTGGGTCGTACTTTTATTATACTTTGTGAGTGAACATCCCGAATCCATGACAATGCAGTGTGTGTCCTAGCTCGCTACTCGTAGAGGCAGTTGAATATATGTACTCGGGTATGGTCATAAAGGTCGGAAAAAAGGTTCGGCAAGATCATGTGGGGTAGCTAGGAGACAGTTCGCATGAGTGGAAAAATTCTGTGCAGGGCGGACACCAGTGTTCCAAACCGTCTTTGATAGAGACTGCAGTCCTGTAGTTGACGGCCGGGCCCTGCAATCTTTATGGAAATGGTAACTTCCGGTAGGGCCCGGCCGTCTTTGGAATTGGCGGGCGTCACCTACTCGAGTACAGGGCCCGGCCGTCATTAGTAAGGACCGCCGTCACCTGCAGGGCCCGGCAGTCACCGGTAGGTCCCGGCCGTTACCTGTAGGTACCTACAGTCATCTGCAGGGCCTGGCTGTCCTGAGTAAGGACCGGCGTCGCCTGTAGGTATCCGCCGTCATCTGCAGGGCCCGGCCGTTATCTGTAGGGCCCTGGCGTCATTTACAGGGCCCTACCGTCGTCTGCAGGGCCCGGCCAATTAGTGCAATGCTCATATCTTGCCAAGAATGCCTAGCCTGGTGAACACTTTGCGAGGGGGTTGATTACTTCAACTTAACGTAAACATACGATGAAAGACAGGTCCACCTAACATCAGAACTCAAGAGGGCAGATGCCGTTTTCCGGTATCTTACCTTCCTAATGTAATTTACGGTAATCTACTGTATGGTATCAATCGTGTAAGGTACGGTAACGTACCGTATTATTCGAATACTAATGGACTCTACTCGAGTACTCGGATATGAAAGTAAAAATCGAGCATGGCAAAGATAAGGCTAGAATCTCGGGGATCTTACAGATTAGGAATTAGAAGAAACAGGAGGGCACTAGGAGGTTGGGACTCAGAGTAGTTGCATTGAATCGATTCGTCAATACTATCGTGGAAAAATTGTGAGTGCCTTAGTACGTCAGCTAGTGTATGTCGACTGCTTCATACATATATCATCAATGATGTAATAGGTTACGTCTGCCAAATTTTAGTCAGGGTTCTTCTAGACTTGAGTGTGCCGCCAATCTTTTACGCCATCCTGGGCAGCTCAATACCTCTCCGCAATGGCAGGGTCCTTAGCATACTATACACGATTTTTACTTCGATATCTGAGCACTGTTGAAAATATTCGATGCGGAGATAATGATCAATGGTGGAGGTTTTACGCAACAGAGCGGAACGGGTTAAGTGGAGACCAAAGTTTTGGATTAAGTAGAGATGAATATCATGATTGATCGCTATAAGTTGATGGAAAGGGAAGACTGAGGAAAGTTGTGAAGGGAAAGAAAGAAGTAGAGAGGAGAGAGAGAAAAGATAGGAAGGAAAGAAAGAAGAGTGTGTGAAAACTGTTGGAATTCTGTCCCCGTATGCTTGATACATCAGCAAAAATAAATCTTGCGTCAGAAGGACATATTATGCATCTGGATGTGTGCATTCTCTGGAGCGTCTGGATGTGGGTTGCCACATTAAAGTGCGTCCGGAGCGTGGTGGCCACACTAGGTTACCTCCCATGCTTCCTGACGCACTTTAAAACACCATCGCACCTCCGGATTCATCACTCATCCACTCTGCTTCCAGAATACCCCCTGGAGACTACCCGCCTCCTCCATGGCTTCCCAGCCTTCTCACTCTTAGAAAGGGGCTAGTCTTGGCAAAGATACTGAGGTTAGTACAGGCTCTACCGTAGATGGGAAAGCCACCCTATTCTTAATATTGCGCTAACTTGAATCACAGCAGCTGAGCGAGTTCTATTTTCAGACCTTGATCTTTCACAGAGTGAAAATGCCAGCTCACTCCAGTCCGAAAGTGAGTCATACCTATGACACTCTCTAGGGCTGTTGTGAAATCTCGGCACTTAGCCTTGGACGCAACGCGACTCCACACTTTCCCCTCTTCAAACTCGGTTTCCAAGCCTCCCCAGAGGCCAACTTCCCAACCACTTCCCCGATTGGAGATCTGCATTTTGGAGGTTACTCAGCTCGACGCCAGCTACACCCCGGTATAAGGCTCATTCCTACGCTGTCAATACTCATGGAGTTACAGGCTGGCGATCTCAAATTCTCGATGGCAGATTACTCCACAACTGTCAGACCTCTTTCGAATCTGTTCTCTGGAGGTTATTGGGCTCGATGCCAGCTACACGCCAGTATAAAGAACATCCCTACACGGTCAATACTCATGGAGTTACAAGTCTGGCAATCTCAAATGCTCGATGGCAGATTACTCCACAACCGCCGCACCGATTTCGAATCTGCCTTCCGGAGATTGTTGGGCTTGATGTCAGCTACATGCCGGTATAAGGTACGTCCCAATCGCATGAAAACTCAGGAAGTCACTGTCTTCTGTAGAGGGAGTCTTAAGTAGTACCCTGGTGGAATTCTGCTCGATGGCTGATTCCTCCACAACGGCTGGGTCTATTCCAATTCTGTTTCATGGAGGTTATTGGGCTCATCGGTAGCCACACAACGGTAAAAGGTACGTCCCTATCACGTGAAAACTCAGGAGGTTGCTGACCAGTGTGGAGATAGTAACCTGGGGAATTCTACTAAATGGCTGATTCCTCCACAACCGCTGCTCGGATTCCAATTGTGTTTTCTGGAGGTTGTTAGGCTCGGCGGTAGCCACACAACGGTATAAGGTATGTCTCTATCGCATGAAAGCCCAGGAAGTTCCTGTCTTCTATGGAGGGGGTCTCATGTTGATCCTGGCGGAACTTTACTCGATGGCAGATTCCTCCACAACCGCAGGATGTATTCCAATTCTGTTTTCTTGGAGGTTGTTGGGCTCGTTCTCAGCTTCCCAACGGTATAGGATTCGTCTTTGTCGCATGAAAACTCAGGAAGTCACTGTCTCCTGTGGAGAGGGTCTCTATGTTAACCCTAGCGGAACTTTACTTGATGGCAGATTACTCCACAACCGCTCCTCAGACTGTGGTTTTGTTTCCTGGAAGATGTTGGGCTCGTTCTCAGCTGCACAACGGTATAAGGTTCATCCCTATCGCATGAAAACTCAGGAAGTTGCTGTCCTCTGTAGAAGTAGTACCCTGGTGGAATACTAGTCGAGTGCAGATTACTCCACAACTGCCGCTCGGATTCCAATTCTGTTTCCTGGAGATTGTTGGGCTGGGTGGTAGCTACGCAAAGGTATAAGGTATGTCTCCATGGCATGAAAACTCAGGAAGTTCCTGACTTCTATGCAGCGGGTTTCTATGTTAACCCTGGCGGAACCTTACTTGATGGCTGATTCCTTCACAACCGCTGGGTGTATTGCAATTCTGCTCCATGGAGGTTGTTGGGCTCGTCGCCAGCTACACAACGGTATAGGTTACGTCCCTACGGCATCGAAACCCATGAAGTTGCTGACTTGTATGAAGGTAGTACCTTGGCGGAATTCTACTTGATGGCCGATTTCTCTACAACCGCTGGGCGTATTCCAATTCCGCTTCATGGAGGTTGGTGGGCTAGTCACCAGCTACACAACGGTATAGGTTACGTCCCTACACCATCAAAACCCATGATGTTGCTGACCTGTATGAAGGTAGTTCCCTGCCGGAATTCTACTGGATGGCTGATTCCTCTACAACCGTAGGGCATATTCCAACTCTCTTTCCTGGAGGTTGTTGGGCTCGTCGCCAGCTACACGCCAGTATAACGTACGTCTCTATGCGGTCAATACTCATGGAGTTACTCTCTGGTCTGAATGTGGTGTCTTGGGGAGCCTGAGCCGGAGGCATGGGGGGGGTGAACTCTGAAGCCTGTATATAAATGAGTACTAGTAGAATTAGACATAGAATAGAAGACTATTAGATATAGAATAGAAGACTATTAAGTAGGCCTTTAGAAAATATATGGTGACCTAGGTCAGGAACCGGTAAAGGGGTGACCCTTGGACCTTTTCTTAGGAAGCACCAGTGGTAGCTCAGAAGGCTGCTAGCAGATTAGGGGTTGCGCCAGATGGCTTCCTGAAAATTAGGTGTTGCGTTTGGAGCGTCCTGAAGATTTGTTACATGTGGTTGGGACCGGAGGCAACGCCTTACCGGCGTTACCTCTTGAGTAGTGGTTAACATCCTGTACTTCCCAAACGTCGGATGGACAGGACACTCAGGAGGCAAAGAATAATTTTTGCTGATGTATCATTTAGCCATATTCTTTCTTGTTAGCTCTTTCATGAGACTCCCTACTGTACCTTCCCTAGTCTTTTCAAAACTGCTATCTCCTTGCAGCAGAAAATTTCCCTCTTGTTTTAGTTTGGAGACGTTTTTTTCCTCCATATAGGAGTTGAAAGATTTTCACCAACACTGTCATGGCATCAGGGAAGGTAGATCCTATGAGAAAGAGCAGATGATTTGGTTAGAAATGTCATCTGAGTCTGAACGTCTACCTTGTGCCCAAGTGAATTGCCCAATTCTAATTAATCTCTCTATCAATTATATTACAAATTTACTCCTATCACTCAACCTGTTTTATCTGTAAGAAAATTTCAAATCTTGCACCTCCTGTGACTAGTACATACACATACGAGTGCCCCCTTAGAGTACAGCCATTCAACTGTGAGTTCTAACCTTCAGCATTGAGTTCAAGTTGCTATGCTGAAGGGATCTCTATCATAATACCAATTTCGATTGAACAAAGTACAGATGTTAGACTTGCATCATAAATGCTTTGCGACACTAGAGTCAATATCTTTAGATTGAATTCATCTCCTACAGCCCACCTCAGTGTGGTAAATGTAATTAGTAGTGGTTCATTCAATGTTTTGGAGCAAGGAAGTTTGTCAGCAGGATTCAGACAGACAAGGAAGCCACTCACAGAACATTCTTTCAACCATACTCTCTCAATACTAGCACGCAAGAAAAGACAGAAAACTTTGAAACCGAAAGAAAATAATGGGTAGTGGCAATAGTAAGTAAGGCAATTTCACTCTATGTATATTACACTTTGCTCCCTGTAGGAAGTGAGATTGCTGGTGACACCTATATGTCCTATCAGTCCCATGTTGGAAGGCTAGGCTTAAGAGCCTTGTGGGTACCGAGGGTAGAGTAATATTAAGTCAACAGTGCGAAAGGCAGAGATTACATTAAAACAGCCATGGATACCGAAACCGTTAGTGGTGTAGGGCAGTGTGCTAGAGTAATAGATGGGTAATGCAGAACTGTCTCGTATTCTATTTGGCCTGTGGCATGGCCACCATTTCTCTTAATTCTTTGGGTATTGCTAGTGTATTTATAAGTTCATGAATTGAGGACAGTTGCCTCCTGGGGTCTCCTTGTAGACTCTGTGTGTCCCAAGTTGTGTGTGAGGTAGTACGGAAGTGAGGATATTTTTAGCCACTACCCAAATCTCATTTGACATTTTGCTCAGGCCTTTGTAAAGTTAGCTGGCACACTCGTTAGAAAAGATTCTGAAAGTCATTAATAGGACACTGAGAGGGGTGGATAGGACACTGAGATACTCACTGAATTTGCGAGCAATCCACACCACTTATTTTTCAGACTATAGGTTCTTCTCTCAGGCCTCTTTCACCTTCTCTTCAACCAAACTGATATTCTAGCCACATACTAGTATTCAACAGGATATCGCTGCTAGTGTTGGTTACAGGGCCTCTGGGGCACCAAAAACGCCAGCACTCCAGCAAAATCCCCCACCTCAGCCTTCTCACCACCCTGATGCGGGGGGAATGTTTTACATTGCCCTTCCACAAACCCCAGCTATTGCCTTATCCCACCAATACCGTGTATAGGCCTCCATGAACGTTTGGTAGAGAAAAGCTAAGGCCTGCGTAGGGAACGAGTAGGGTTCGGCCCTAGTGTAGCGGGGGCACCTTATGGAAAGATTGATTCCAAGGTTGCGACCGCATCGAAGACTCAAAGTCAAAATAAAGATAAAGATAGAAATAAATTCAATAAAAGAATCAAAGCATAAAACTCAATATCATCAAGTGTCACAAACGGTGACTAAGCAAGGCAGACTCTCACATGACTAATAGTTAATAGTCATCGGTTTGTTATTTTTTTCTCTCTTTGACGCTATGAGATCAGTTGACTCATAGAATTTTACATGACGACGCAATAGCGTGTCATTGGTTGATTATTATTGGTTGATATTTGACATGACGCATGTTTGTGGTCATGTGGTTTATGTATTTCGCACATGACTCATAGTCATGAGTCATGGGTTTCACGCATGTGACCCCGTTAGGGCACATGACTTGTTTTATGGTTTTTGATTGGTTGCAAGGTATGACGCAATTGACTCTTACTAGTCAGCTGATGGATTTCACACCATGACTCACTATGAGTCATGAGTCGCGTGACGCAAGGTTATGAGTCACGCAAGGTTAGGGTTGAGGGAAGAACCCCTATATAAGGGCACCCTCGGGGCATGAGATTTGAGTGAAGCTCCTCGCCCTCTACAACCCCCCCCCTACATTCTACTCTAAAAACGCACACCCCGCTTTGCTTACGGGACACCTCTTCGCGCCTCACCCCCCCACTCCGTCCCCTGATGGAGGTCCCCCCCATCCCCCCTGGCAATCAGGCCCTGGCAGCTGCCATATCCCGTGCCAACACCCCCCGCCTTCAGGAACCCCCCTCCCCCTCCCCTTCGGCACAACCGTCACCCCCTCTCGCCTTCCTGGCAGAGATCTTTGCAGACACCAGGAACAACCTACAACTAAACCCCGACCTAGTCCAAGACCTCTCCCCTCATGCACTCCAAACCATAACCGCGGGTGAAGGATCCATCCTCTCCGTCCTCTGTGCCACCGTCTCTGGCATAGTGGCCATCACCTCCCAACTAGACACCGTCAACACCCAGCTCTCCGAGATCCGCAAG